>MTKW01001260.1_pt1 | contig 124609 bp, 103 predicted proteins | sample 1042761 | NCBI WGS metagenome assembly MTKW01 (sample SAMN06205366, study PRJNA360243) | anaerobic digester metagenome | biome: Wastewater treatment plant; feature: Anaerobic digester sludge; material: sludge; isolation source: anaerobic digester fed with sludge from wastewater treatment plant ... | reverse complement strand
TACTTGATATCGATAAAAAAATACCCCGCCTCACTGATAGCCAATGAAGCGGGGATTAAGCTAAACTCGCTTACCCGACGCTGCGATACGGTGGTCTATAATACGCGATTAGAGCCGGTGATGATCGTGGAATACAAAGAGCCGAGGGTGAAAATCACGCAAGGGGTGTTCGACCAGGTGGTGCAATACAACAGCGTGTTGAAAGTTCCTTTTATCGTTGTTACCAACGGGTTAATCCATTACTGTTGCCGGATGGATTACGAGAAAATGGGCTACGAGTACCTTACGGATATTCCCACCTGGGGAGAAGAGGATTTGCAAGGGTAACAGTGTACGCTTAGAGATATCGCCTCTTGCGCGGCACTACTTCATAAAAACGTGGTAACTTTTTATATTTCAGCCAATTAAAATCTATATCCGAGCGTTATCAACCCTCGTGTAGCATAATTTTTCAGCTTAAACGGCGATGCGTCGATTACCAACTTTTGTCGCCCTTCCGTGTAGAGGTTGGGAAACGGGTAAAGGTCATCCATTTGCGTTTTATAGACGAGAGCCGCATCGATGTAGAAGTTCCTATTGAACCGATATCCTATCCCACCCGTGATCCAATGCGCATCGCCTTCCATTCGGAAGATGCTATTAGACCAAGCGATCGCGGGATCACCACTCGTCTCGTATGACTCGTCGTACGCGTTCTGCATCCAGGCGTAGCCTAACCTGCCATACAGCTGGGAAGTTACTCGGTACTCCATGCCAAACCTCACCGTAGAGGCTAACAGGTAGTCATCTGAGATAAATTGGTTGTGGGCATCGTACCAGGTATGCGAATCCGAGGAGTTCGCGGGCACCATCAACCGCGTCTTCCCGTAATCCATCAGCTCGTAATCCAAGCTAATGATAAACCGGCTCCCCAGCACACCAGCCACGCTTGCCACGAACTTGCCCGGTGTCTTCAGGTCGTACTCATTGGTAAAGTGATCCGTATAGGTATTGCCCGGCTTATAATCAGGGTCGTCCACGTACGCTGCAAGGTTATCCACCATCTCGGCCTTATAATTTTCCGACAACGCGTACAACGTGGGGGTATGGTAGGCGATTCCCAGTCTCAGCTCGTTCATGGGCCGGTAAATGACCCCGAACTTGGCGCCAAATCCTGCACCGCTGACACTCAGGTTATTATATAAACCAACATCCCCTTTTCCAAATTCCTCCTCGTATTCGGAATTGATCCTATAGGATATACTCTTGACGGACAATGACATACCCAAGTTAAGAACATCGTGAATGGTGGTACCAAATGTGAAGTCGAAGTTATCGATATATCCCCTCTCCCGCGTGCTTATCCTGTTGATGGGCTTCTGGCCTCCGGTATTCAAGGGAAGGTAACGGGGACCTGTGCCATCCTCCGGGTTAATCAAGTAGGAGTTGTATCCCAATACCGACAGCCAAGGTTGCGTTAAGAAAGGATCGGGGAGATCATCATGAAACTGCAGGTTACGGGGATCGATACCCCAGCTCACATCCGCGATGTAGTCCTTCAACGAGCTGTTGGGACTACCCACGGCCGTGATATCCTTGTTAAACGATTTCAATTTGTTATAAGTGAAACCGAAGTTGAACAGGGGCATCGCATCGTTTCGTAACGGGAAGTATCCCACGAAGCCCAAGTTATCCATCTTGAACTGGGTGCGCCTCGCATCCCGGCTCCCCACGGTCGACCTTTCTGTAGAGGTGTCCAGCGTGCCCACCACCTCGGAACTGCGGTACACCGCGATTCCGGCCGGATTAATGGAAACACCTGTTAAATCACCTCCTAATGCGCCAAAAGCACCCCCCATCGACATGGCGCGTGCGGTACCATATAGGTCCTCCCGACTGAAACGGTACGCATCCAACGCACCTTGCGCGTGCAGAAGCGTGGAGAGGAGGAAGAGAAATGAGAATATAGAGGTAACTTTTTTCATATCTGCTGTGCTATAATAAATAGTATTTACTGTCGAGCAAAACCTGTAGTAATGATTAACGACAACCCTTTAATCAGCTCGCCATTAAAGCGTTATCGACTCATGGAGCTTTTCTTATCTTCGGCCCCCGCTGGAACGACCGCTACCGCCACTGCTACCACTGCTCGAGCCCCGACTACTGCTACTGCTGCTACTGCTGCTCCCGAAAGAGCTGCTGGATGATGAAGAGCTGCGGCTGGGTGCAGAGTAGGTTGAGGACGAACTGCGGCTCGATGAGCTGCTGCTTCGTGAGGGGGATGAATAACTACTGCTGCTCCTGCTTGGGGTGCTCTGTTGATAGGTGGAGCTACTCGAGCTGCTTCTCGAGGGGGAGGTGGTTGTACTCCGTTGGTACGTGTTCCCTGTGGAAGATGAACCTCTCTGGTAAGTGGAACTGCTCCTTGACGGGGTGGTGGTGCTGTACCTGCTGCTCGCGTTAGAGCGGGTCGACTGGGTCGCGGAGCGGTTCACGGAGCTCGACCGTGAAGAGGTGTTAGAACGATCGACCGCAACGCCCGTCCTGGCATCATACGCCCTGCCCGAAGAGTCAATAATCCTCGTTCTAGATGCGGTGGAACTCCCTCGGTTGCTTAACGCGGAAGCGCTCCTTCCGGAAACAGTAGAGCGAGTTGCGCTGGAGGACCTTCCCGAAAGGGTTGAAGTCCTGCCCGAGGTTGAATTCCTGCCCGAGAGGGAAGCCGTTGCCGATGACGTGCGGTTAGCCGAGCTGGTTCGGTAGATACCGGAACTCCTCCCCGAACGATTCCGGGTCAAGCTACTGTAGTAACCATCACTATAACCGTAGTAATACGCACTGCGAACCCCGTACCCGTAATAGGGGTCATACCAACCACCGTAGGGAAGAAACCCTGCACCGTAGTACCAGGGGTCATACCAGTAGCCATAGTAGCAAGATCTATAGTACCAGGGAATGTGCCAGCCGTGCCAACCACTGTAGTACCATGGGGAGTACCAACCACCGTAGTACCATGGGGAGTAGCTGACGTAGTACCATGGGGAGTACCAACCATACCATCCACCGTAATACCAGGGATCGTACCATGGGTAAAAGCTGCTCCAGCCCCGGTTGTAATAATTATCGTAAACATCATCGCTGAAGTAAACGATTACCTCATCGGCACCCGTGATCTTGATGCTCGATTCGGGATCATGAAAGCGAACGATTCGATCGGTGTATTCGTACTCCTCGTAATCGTTTGCGTAGGCCTCTTCATCTAATCGCGTGGTATCGTTTACCCCGCGACGGTTATACTCATCAATATCCCTAATATCCCTGGTGTTCGCTATTACCTCCATCTCCGAAGCCTCTCCCTGCACGATCACCACCTTTTTCTTCGGTGGTTGCTCTCGCTTCTTGGTTCGAGCCTTCCACTCCTGGCGGGATTGGGAAGGATCCGCGTAGATATCGTCCCACTCCTGGGCGAAACCTGACAACGGTACGGCGGCTAACAGAACCGCGAATAGTAAATTTTTAGTTTTCATAGTCTCTCCCTTTTTATGATGTTCGTTTTTCCTCACCCTTCCTATCGTAACTTAGACTGTTGGCAATTGCGATAGTTTAAAGCGGGCACTGTAAATATACAACTTCCTTTCTTGAAAGACGAAGAAGGTGGGGAAAAGCTGCAGCAAAAGTGGTTAAAAAAACAAAAGAGCCACTAACGGCCCACCACCTCCAGCCCGTCGTACGCCAAGAAAACCGCTTCGGGCAGCTCCTGCTCCACCTCAGCGTGTAGCCCCAACTCGTGGCTGATATGCGTGAGGTAAGCGGTACGCGGTTGAAGCATCCCGATTACCGTCAACGCCTGATCCAGCGTTTGGTGCGAGAAATGCTCCGTTTTACGAAGGGCACTAATCACCAGCACATCCAACCCTCTCAACTTCTCCAATTCACCATCGGGAATCGTCTTCACATCGGTCAGGTACGCGAAATCGCCTATCCTGAATCCCAAGATGGGCAGCTTGTAGTGCATCACCCGGATGGGTGTGACCTCCACTTCCCCCACGTGAAAAACCTTCTCCGGGTCAATTGACCGAACGCGGATATCCGGAACACCCTTGTAGCCTTGGGGCGAGAAGCAGTAGGGCATGCGTAAGCGGATCACCTCCTCCAGGTGAGCCTCCATGTAGAGATCCACCGTCCCAAAGCGGGAGAAGGGCCTTAGGTCGTCTATCCCCCCCACGTGGTCATAGTGCTCGTGCGTGAAGAGGCAGCCATCAATCTTCCGGTACGGTAGTGGCATGACCTGCTGCCTGAAATCGGGTGAACAGTCGATCAAGAGGCGACTAGGGCCCACCTCGACCATCACGGACGCGCGCAAGCGGTTGTCACGCGGGTCGTTCGAGCTACACACGTCGCACCGACAGCCAATCTGCGGGACACCCGTCGAGGTGCCGGTGCCTAAGAATCTCACGTTCATAGGGGCGATTTCATGAAAAAAGCCACCTCTTAATCGGGCAGCTTTTTCCTTTCTATAGCAGGTTCAACGATTAGAACTGTCTCTCCAATATCCACAGGTCATTGAAAGGCACGCCGTACGTTCTCCGCAGGTACTCCGTACTCCCTTTCGCGGAATAGGTTCTATAAATTTCATCGCGCTTGTTGGCAGCCTGCGCCTTATCGTCGTAGCTGGCCACGATGACCCGGTACATCCCCTCTTCGTTCTGGGCTAAAATCACGTTGTACCCCTCATTCTCCATCCGCTGCTTTAGCGATTCGGCGTTCAACTTCACGCTCAATGCAGCGATGACTACGCTGTACCTTCTAAGGCCGGCCGCATCCGTGGGATTAACCGCCTCTACCTTCTCTTTCCTTACCGATACTTCTACCGGGGGCAAGGTGCTGGCATCTTTAGTCACCGCGGTCGGTTGAGATGCAGCCTGCTGCATCTCTTTCTCCTTAGCGGCCTCGTATACTTGTTTGTACGCGCTCTGCTTAGGCTTGCAAGACGTACCCACCGCTAATAGCGCGGCTAAAATCAATACGAAATGGAATCGTTTCATGTGAGTAATTATTATAAAGTTGCTGCAAAGATAGCAAAGTTGATGGGTTATGCGTTCTCGTGAGAGTGAAAATTAATTAAATCAAGGGACGAACGGGGTTATTCACCTTCTCCTTCTCCTTCTCCTTCTCCTTCTCCTTCTCCTTCACCTTCGCCTTCACCTTCGCCTTCACCTTCGCCTTCACCATCACCTTCACCTTCGCCTTCATCAGGAATCAGTGAACGCTGTGGCAACCGTATCGGCTTGGGGGTAATATCGACTACCCCCGTGGTATCTACGTTCCAGATGAAAGCGGTATCAGCGTATAGAGAGGCGGGGTGAGAAAACAGGTATACCTCCCACTCTCCCTTCGTGAGCCCGGCGAACGAGAACATGCCATCCCTCTCTGGCAGCGTGATCAGGGTGTCCGGATCCTTTATAATCACTATCCCGGCAGTGAATTCGGCCGGGTTAACGTATCCCCGAAGGGTACTACCGTACATCTCCGGAAATGCCCGCACGTTGGGATGGATAAAGTAGTTGCCATCCCGCTCGCGGACGGAATGGGCGGCATTCACGTCGATGATCAGGCTTGAAATGATGTTGGGCTTCATCAGGATCGGCTCCATCAAATCGACCTCAATGCCCTCGATGATCTCACTAGGCATCTGCAAGGGGTAATCCTTCGCGGTATTGGTTAAGATACGGTTTTTGTTACCAAGGAGCAGGCGAACTTTCCGTATCTCCTTACCTGCCGGGAAATACTGGTCGACCAACATTACGTTCTTCCCGTTGAAGAGCGTCAGCAAGTTGTATTCACCCCCGTCGTACTCCAGATTCACCCACTCCCCATCGGCACCCACGCTGTCGGTAGCGAAAATCGACACCCCGCGTACATGCAGGTAGAGCTCCTTGATGGTGAAGTCAGAACCATCGGTAAGTTTAACCCGCAGCCGCCCGGCGTTCACGCTGGGGTCGTTCCCCTCGCAGGCGCCCAACAACAAGATGGAGAGCGCCACAAGGAGAACACGCGATGTCCATTTCTCACGTTTCACCCATGCAGCACCTTGAAGCCAGGCATAACCTGGAATCCCTGTTTCACGTTGCATTGCCGAAAAAATTACCTCAACTATCGCATGCTTTTTCTTCTTTCAGGCTCGACTGACGCAAACTATTTGCGACAAGTGAGAGCAAATGCAAAGCTTGCTTTGACTTTGCCGAACGCGGCAAATATCTGCAAGGCGAATTTTGCGACCCATCAACTGCTTGTTCGCTAAAAGAAAAGAACTCGCGTCTAAAATCGCTCAAACAGCTTTTCTTTTATAACGCAAACTTCGCAGGATGTGTCCCCGCCAAAGTTTGCGAGGTCTTCACCCTGAAAGAAGAAAAAGTTCAATAATGCGAAGGTTGAATATTCACTTTATCACTTCTCCTGCTCTATAGGCTGAAGGCTGGCGACTAGGTTGCGGTCCCCGTACGCGTTATCCACCCGCGCCACGTTCACCCAAAACTTGTTCTCCCTCACGTAGGGAAGCGGGTAAGCTGCCTTGCTTCTCGGGTACGCATGGTTCCACTCGTCGGCCACCACCTCGTACTCGGGGTGCGGCGAGTTGACCAGCACGTTATCCTCCCGGCTATACTCGCCCCTCGATACTTCAAGCACCTCCTCGTATATCTGCTTCATCACCTCCACGAAACGGTCCAGCTCGGCCAGGCTTTCGCTCTCCGTGGGCTCAATCATCAGGGTGCCGTGTACCGGGAAAGAGAGCGTGGGCGCGTGGTAGCCATAGTCCACGAGTCGCTTGGCGACATCGGTCTCGGTAACCCCCGCCAAATCTTTCAGCCCGCGGCACTCCAGGATAAGCTCGTGCCCCACCCTGCCCTTCTCGCCGCGGTAGAGGATGCCGTACGAATCGTCCAGCTTCTCCGCCAGGTAGTTGGCACTCAGGATGGCTGCCGCGGTTGCCTCTTTAAGCCCCTCTGCACCCATCATCCGGATGTAACCATACGTGATGGCTTGTACCCCCGCGCTGCCATAGGGGGCCGAGGCGACCGTGTTCTTATCGGTCGCGAACATCACCGGGTGACCGGGAAGGAATGGCACCAGGTGATCGGCCACGCAGATGGGTCCCACGCCCGGTCCCCCACCCCCGTGGGGTATGGCAAAGGTCTTGTGCAGGTTCAGGTGGCATACGTCCGCCCCGATCGTGCCCGGGTTGGTGTACCCCACTTGCGCGTTCATATTGGCCCCATCCATGTAGACCTGTCCCCCCGCCTCATGAATCAGTCGGCACATCTCCGCGATCTCCGTCTCGAAAATCCCGTGGGTCGAGGGGTAGGTCACCATGTAGGCCGCCAGGTTATCTTTATGCGCTTCGATCTTGCGGCGCAGGTCGTCCATATCCACGTTCCCCTTCTCATCGCTCGCCACGGTAACCGGCTTAAAGCCCGCCTGAACGGCGCTCGCCGGGTTGGTTCCGTGTGCCGATGCCGGGATCAGGACCACTTTGCGATGCCCCTCACCTATGCTCTCCAGGTAGCTGGCGATGGTGATAAGGCCGGTGAATTCGCCCGCCGCACCCGAGTTGGGCTGCAGGCTGGTAGCGGCGAAGCCGGTGATCACTGCCAGCAGCTGCCCCAGCTCCTCTATCAGCTGCAGGTAACCCTGGGCTTGCTCCACCGGTGCGAAGGGGTGGATACGCTGCAGGGTGGTAAGGCCCAACGGCAGCATCTCCGATGCCGCGTTCAGCTTCATGGTGCAGGAGCCGAGGGATATCATGGAGTGAGCCAGCGATATATCTTTTCTATCCAGTCGTTTAATGTAGCGCATCAGCTCCGTTTCGGTGTGGTAGCTATTGAAGGTGGGGTGCGTGAGAAAGGGCGACTCTCTCAGTTGCTCCTCTTTCAGGGTGATCAGCTCGGGGAGCTCATCGAACCCGCACACCTGTGAACTACCCGCGGCCATGGCAAAAACGGCCAGCAGCTCCTTCGCGCGATCGCTGCTGGTGGTTTCGTCAATGCTGAGTCCCACCTCACCGCTATCGAAGTAGCGGAGGTTGATCTTCCGCATCTCCGCGTGGTCGCGTATATCCTGTACCGTGACCCCTTCGGGGAGGGTAATTTTCAACGTGTCGAAGAAGCTGGTGTTATGTTGCTTGTAGCCCATCTGCTGCAGTTGCTCGTTCAGGTGCGAGGCTACAGAGTGCACGCGGCGGGCGATCTTCTTCAGCCCCTCGGGGCCATGGTACACCGCGTAAAAGGAGGCCATGGTGGCCAGGAGCGCCTGCGCGGTACAAATGTTCGATGTGGCCCTTTCGCGCTTGATATGTTGCTCGCGCGTCTGTAAAGCCATCCTCAGCGCCTCTTTTCCGTAAGCGTCCTTGGAGATGCCGATGATCCTGCCCGGCACCTGCCGCTTGTACTCCTCCTTGGTGGCGAAGAATGCAGCCGAGGGACCCCCGAAATACATGGGTATACCAAACCGTTGGCTGCTGCCAAAAGCGATGTCAGCACCCCACTCGCCCGGTGGCGTTAGCAGCACCAGGGCCAGGAGGTCGGTCGCCACCGCCACCTTGCATCCCAGGCTCTTAGCCTTTTCAGTAAAGGCCCGGTAATCCTCCACGCTGCCGTCGCTATTGGGGTATTGCAGGATAGCCCCGAACAACGGTGTATCGAAAGCGTACTCCCGGTAATCACCCACGATCACCTCGATGCCCACCCGTTCCATTCTCACTTTCAGTACCGAGAGGGTCTGCGGGAATATCTTCTCATCCACGAAGAGCGCCTTCACGTCGTCCTTCACCTGGGCACGATCCCTGAGGTTATACATCATGGTGGCCGCCTCGCCCGCGGCGGTACCCTCGTCCAACAGTGAGCTGTTAGCTAACGGCAGTCCGGTGAGGTCGCTCACCATCGTCTGGAAATTGAGCAACGCCTCGAGTCTCCCCTGCGATATCTCCGCTTGGTACGGCGTATATGAGGTATACCATACCGGGTTCTCAAACACGTTGCGGTAGATGACCGCGGGTGTGATGGTGTCGTACCACCCCATACCGATGTAAGACGCGTAAATCTCGTTCTTCGCGGCGATACGCGCGATCTCTTCGGCGTACTCCTGTTCTGTAAGGGCTTCCGGCAACGGTAACGGCTCCTTTAAAAGGATATCTGCCGGGATAGTCTGGTTGATCAACTCATCGATGGAGGTAAGCCCGATCGATTCGAGCATCTTTTGCTTATCGGCTTCGGTGATACCGATATGTCTCTGTTTAAATTGTTCCATTTTCATCTTATTCACGTTCTTATGGTTATCTTATCTGCCCCACGAAGGGGTTGTATCTCTTTTCGTACCCGATGGTGGTAGCGGGTCCATGACCGGGGTGGACGACCGTCTCATCTGGCAGGGTAAACAGTTTTTCCCGGATACCCCTCTCCAACGTCTCGTAACTGCCGCCATAAAGGTCGGTCCGCCCTATGCTGGAGTGAAACAGCACATCGCCTACAAACAGGCAACCGGCGGTCGCGTTGTAAAAAACGAGGCTACCCGGTGAATGTCCCGGAACGTGCAGCACCTCCAGCAGCTGGTTCCCAAACGAGACCCGGTCCCCCTCCTTGAGGTTGGTAATCGCCTTAGGCTTCATGTCGTAGTCGAGGGGCGGTAGGCCAAACTGTGTCAGCTGCCGGGGAAGGTCATCCATCAGGAAGCGGTCGCCCTCATGACAAGAGAGGGGAACGTTATACGTTGACGAGATAAAGTTGACACCCATGAGGTGATCAAAATGAAGGTGGGTATTCAATAGCCGCTTCACCACCAAGCCGTTGTCCGCGATAAAGCGGGTGAGTTGCTCCTCCTCATCGGGATAAAAGCATGCCGCGTCAATCACGGCACACTCCCTTGTCTCGTCATGTAAGACATATGTATTGACTCCTAATGGATTTAATTCGAATGTTTCGACTCTCATGTACGGGCAAGCATGGATGTTATCAATCAAGTCTTACAAAAATAACCATTTTTTTTCAATTAGCCCATAGGTAGGTATATCAGTTTTTTCGTCTGGAAGAACGGCTCCTTGAAGTAGTGGTTTAGTGGCACCTCCTCGACTATTCGTTTAAAAGGCCTTAGCTCGGCAGTTAAATCCCCGCCTTTCAAACAGATAAGCCCATTGGGAAGCGAGTTGAACTGCTCACGTGCCATGTTTTCGCGGGTCACTTTCATCAGGTCGGGCAAGGGCATCACGGCGCGACTGACGATAAAGTGGAACTTCCGCTTTTCAGCCTCCACACGCCCGTGCACCTCCTCCACGTTGGTTAGTTCCAGCGCCTTAGAAACTTCGCTTACCACCTTTATTTTCTTCCCGATGCTGTCAAGCAGCACGAACCGAACCCCTGGGAAGTAGATGGCCAAGGGAATTCCCGGGAACCCCCCACCCGTTCCCACGTCCATAATGGCCGTGTTGTCCGTGAAATGGGTATACTTGGCGATCGCCAGGGAGTGTAGGACGTGGTGTAAGTAGAGGTTACTTATATCCTTGCGGGATATCACGTTAATACGGGCGTTCCAATAGCCATACAACTCGCCTAACTGCTCGAATTGGCCTAGCTGCCGATTGGTAAGGTCCGGGAAGTAGGTAGTCAGCGTCTTCACTTCAAGTCGGCCAGTTTAGCGGCTGGGGTGTTCTCTCTCAATAGCGAGCGTATCGAGCTGTACGGGATGAACACCTCGGGGGCATCCAATTGGTACGCCGAGTATTCACCCTTGTTATACGTGTAGGTGATACCCCTATCGGTTAACAAAAAATTCCTGTTGGGAACAATCTCTTGAACCCCGTAAAAGCCAAGGTCTTCCAGCTCCTCCACGCTCTTCACGTTATTCTGCTCCAGCAGCGACGCGATAATCAAGTTTTGCAGCGCTTGGTCATACCCGGCCCTAAACAGCTCATTCTCGGTGACCTGCTTACCGCTGCTCACATCCATCACCCAGTTGCGGTACGAGACGTAGGAGGTGGCTCCCCTCTTGCTGTTTGACTGTTCTACCTGAAACGAGAGCACCCCGTGACGATTATAAACGATCCGGTTCGAGAGCGACTCGTAGTAGGAGTAGAAGTTCCCGCTTCCCCCCTGCTCCCTATCATGTAAACCAACATCCGGGATGAGCTCACTCCACTCCTCCAGATCGGTAACCGACTCCCGGAAGGCCCCCGCATCGTAAGTGTAATTGTCAATGCAGCTCTTCACGTACGCTTCTACCGCAGCTTGTGGCGTCATCTCTGCAAAAGCGTTGCCCAACATGATCTGTGTAAAAAACTGCTGTAATATCACAACATCCGCTCCCCTACTGCTGATCGGATAGATTAACTCCACGCTGATATCGCAATAAGGGTTTGCCGTGTCGCCTTCAAGGTGGCTCCGCTGGGCTACCCGAATCGTATCTAACTCAACGCTTTTCTCTGCTACTTTCTCTTTTTGCAGGGCATTGTTGCATGCGGCGAAAGTGAGGAGCAGTGCCCCAAGTAGCATGAAACCGGTCAGGGTATTCGGTCTCTCCATATAAGGTAAAAAATTAATTACGTATTAGCTACGTTTCATCAAAATTCACGCTTGAGCCACCCCGCCTATCGGGGGCAAGAAACCCGGGTCGTTCTGCGCCTTAATCGGACCATTGTGCTGCTCGAACTTATCGATATTGTCGGTCAAAGCAGCTAGCAGCCGCTTCGCGTGCTCCGGCGTGAGAATGATTCGGGAGTTAACCCTGGCCTTGCTCACACCGGGCATCACCCGGATAAAATCGATGACGAACTCCGATGTGGAGTGAGAGATAACCGCCAGGTTGGAATAGGTCCCCTGGGCCATCTCCTCGCTCAATTCGATCTGTATTTCATTTTCTTTCTTGAACTGTTCCATTGTTACTACAGTTTTGGCAATTAGTAATTAGCAATTTTCTTAGGAGCGAGAGCAAAGCCAAGTTTACTTGAACTTTGCCAAGCGACGACAGAAAAGGCAGCGAAGCTGAACTTTTGCGTTAAGCAAGACGAGCAGAAAACGAACTTGTTCGTGTTATGCCGTTGCGAGCAAAAGTGCTGCGAAGCTGAATTAGCAATTAGCAATGAGCAATGAGCAATTAGCAATCGACTAAAAATCATAAGGTTGCATTAAGCAAGCCCCTTCAATAATGATTCCAAAGAATCCTTCGCGTCACCCAACAAGAGGTGTACCCTCTCCTCCCGTTTATATAGCGGGTTATCCACACCGGAGTAGCCCGGGTTCAGGTCGTAATTGCAAATAATCACCTCCTTCGCCTGATCCACGTTCAGTACCGGCATCCCGTAAATGGGCGTGTCGGCGGCATCCCGTGCCGAGGGGTTGATCACATCATTGGCACCGATAACGATTGCCGCGTCGGTAGATGCGAAGTCGTCATTCACCGCGTCCATCTCGAACAGCTTGTCGTATGGCACGTCCGCTTCCGCGAGCAGCACGTTCATATGCCCCGGCATGCGTCCCGCCACAGGGTGGATGGCGAATTTGACGTCCGCCCCATTCTCCTCAAGCTTATCGGCCAGCTGCTTCACCAGGTGTTGCGCTTGTGCCAACGCCATCCCGTAGCCTGGGACGATGATGACCGACTTAGCGTTTGTAAGGATATCGGCAGGCGTTGTTTTAGCGGGCTCTTCTTCGGGTTTGGGCTCTTGTACTGCTTCGGCCACCGGTTCTGTTTCAGACACCGGTTTCGTTTCAGACACCGGTTCTGTTTCAGGCACCGGTTTCGTTTCTATCACGGGAACGGGGTCCACCTGTGTCAGGGGTACTTTCTCCACCTCTGCAACGGGCTCCGTTTCGATTACAGGTGTCGTCTCCACCTCAGCAACAGGTGTCATTTCGGTTATGGTCTTTGTTTTGACGACCTTACTCGTTTCAGCTTTCTGTTTGGATGGTGTCACGGACGTTTTCCCGGTTAAGATATCGCCCAGCCCCCGGTTCATGGCGCGGCACATCACCTGCGTGAGCAGCAATCCCGATGCCCCCACGATTCCCCCTACCGCCACCAGCAGCAGGTCGTTCACCGCCATCCCCGCGATGGCACCTGCCACCCCGCTCAACGAGTTAAGGAGCGAGATGGTGATTGGCATATCGGCTCCCCCCACACGGATGGCAAAGGCGACCCCGAAAAAAGAACTGATCACGATACTACCGATCAATGCGACCGCGATCATCGAGGGATTGTCACCCACGAAAGCGGCATAAACCGTAATACCCACCAGCAGGATGAGGCATAAGTTGAGGATAAGCGAGTGATTTTTCCAGACAACCGGCTTCTGCGGGAACAGCCGGTGCAACTTGCCCGCCGCAACCAGGCTACCGAACAGGGTTACCAACCCCACCACGATGGCCAGGACCGAGGTGACGTTCACGAATAGCGGGTAGTCGGTTTCGGGAATACCCACCCCCAGCAGGGAGAGGGTTCCCACCAGCGCCGAAGCGAAGCCCCCCAACCCGTTCAACAGGGCCACTAACTGGGGCATCTGTATCATCTTCACCCGGGCCGCGAGGGCTCCCCCGATCAATATACCGATCAACATGAAGGGGAAGATGCTCCACGCCGAAAGGATGTTGTTATATACCAGGGTAATCACCACGCCCAGGAAGAGGCTCACCGCGCTAATCAGGTTACCGGCCACGGCCGTTTTCACTTTGCTCAAGAACGAGATACCGATCAGGACGGTAACCGAGAGGATGGCACACGCGATAATATAGAAGGTATGACTCATGACGCAGGCTATTTTTTCTTCTTATCAAACATCTTTAACATCCGGTGGGTCACGCCAAACCCGCCTATCACGTTCACCGTGGCCGCGATAATAGCAATGCCCCCAAGTATCTGACCCAGGAGCAGCTCACCCCGCGATGTGGCAAAAAAAGTAAAGCCAACGGCAGTCAGCGCACCAAGCAGCGTGATCCCTGACAGCGCGTTCATCCCCGACATCAAGGGGGTATGCAACAGCGAGGGAACCTGCTTGATGATGAGGTAACCCACGACCGTGGCTACCACGAAAACAAGTAATAAAATAATGGGATGCATAGATATAGTATACTTATATGATTTTGATTGCCAAGTAGTTTTTATGATTTAGTTAAGCATCGCTTCACGGGTTCCCTCGTGTACCACCTCCCCATCGCGGGTCACCAAGATAGAACGGGTAATCTCATCGTTCTCGTCTAGCACCATCTCGCCGTCACGTACCAGGTACTTCACCAGGTTATACACGTTGTTGGCAAACATCCAGGTGGAGCTGGTAGGAATAAGCCCCGGGATATTCTTGATGCCGCAGAGGGTGACGTTGTGCTTCACCTCTTTGGTTCCCGGCGGGGTAATTTCGCAATTGCCCCCCTGGTCGATAGATATATCCACGATGACCGAGCCGTTCTTCATCTCCTTAACCATATCCTCGGTAACGAGAATGGGGGCGACCTTACCGGGGACGAGCGCGCTCAGGAAGAGGATATCCATATCCTTGATCACCCCCCGAAGTACTTCCCGCTCCTTCTCAAGCCACTCTTCCGGCAACTTGTTGGCGTACCCCCCTTGGCCGACCGCGATTTCTGGTGGCACACCCGTTTCAATCACCTTGGCGCCCAGGCTCTTGGCCTGTTCACAGGCCGCGGGGCGAATATCCATCGCGTGGGTAATCGCGCCCAACCGCTTGGCCGTGGCAAGTGCCTGCAAGCCAGCCACACCCACCCCGATAACCAACACGTTGGCCGGTTTTAGCATACCCACGGCGGTAAACATCTGGGGTATGAAAAAGGAGAGATCATTCGCCGCCATGATGATGCCCTTGTAACCGGCGCAGGTACTCATCGAGGTGAGTGCATCCATATTCTGCGCGCGCGATATACGCGGGATACCATCCAGGGTCAGGCTGATCACTCCGGTAGAAGCGAGCCTCCGCACCATATCGTGATTAACCGGTGACGCTGGATGTATAAAGGTAATCAGGTACTGCCCCTGGTGCATCATATCCACCTCGTGCTTCCCCAGCGCCTCGTTAAAGAGGGGCTCCTTCACCTTCAGGATCAGGTTGGCCCTGCGGAACAGCTCCCGCGGGTCGGTCACCATTTCGGCACCCGCCTCCACGTACTGCTCATCGTAGAAATGCGATTGCACACCGGCTCCATTCTCTACAAGCACCTTCATGCCATCATTAACAAACTTCTTCACGGTCTCGGGCGTGGCGGCTACCCTCGCTTCACCACGCATAATCTCTCTTGGTATTCCTATTATCATAGCAAAAATATATTTAAAACAAACACGGTAAACAAACGACCCGTGAAAACCGAATCGGGTTGCTGTTGCAAAAATAACAATAAAAAAGAGAATAGCAACCGAAATCCCGCGAAGAATCAATCTATTCTATTTTGTTTTTTTCACGATTGAGTTATCATTATTAAACTCTCTTTCGGGTAAATATTTCTTTCGTATTGGATTTAATCGTATTTTTGTGATACGATTTCAAATTATCCAATCAATAAAAATAGTTAGTATAATGGTAAGTTACAAAGAATTAGGTCTTGTAAACTCAAGAGAGTTGTTCAAAGAAGCGATGAAGGGCGGTTATGCCATTCCCGCTTTTAACTTCAACAACATGGAGCAGATGCAGGCCATCATCTCGGCATGCGTGGAAACCCGGTCGCCCGTGATCCTTCAGGTATCCAGCGGCGCACGCAAGTACGCCAACCAGACCCTGTTGCGTTACATGGCTCAAGGAGCCGTTGAGTACGCGAAAGAGCTGGGGTACGAGATTCCCATCGTCCTACACCTTGACCACGGCAATACCTTTGAGCTCTGCAAGTCTTGCATCGAAACCGGCTTCTCGTCGGTGATGATCGATGGTTCCTCCCTGCCTTACGAAGAGAACGTCGCGTTGACCAAGAAGGTAGTCGATTACGCGCATCAGTACGACGTAACGGTAGAGGGTGAACTGGGTATCTTGGCCGGCATCGAGGACGACGTGGTAGCCGAGAGCCACACCTATACCGAACCCGATGAGGTGGTGGACTTCGTAACACGCACCGGCGTTGACTCGTTAGCGATCTCTATTGGCACCTCTCACGGGGCGTACAAGTTCACCCCCGAGCAGTGCACGGTCAACGAAAAGGGCGTATTGGTACCGCCCCCCTTGCGCTTTGATATCCTCGAGGAGATCGAAGAGCGCATCCCCGGGTTCCCCATCGTGCTTCACGGTTCCTCTTCCGTACCCCAAGAGTACGTGGAGACGATCAACAAGTACGGCGGTAAGCTGAAAGACTCCATCGGCATCCCCGAAGAGCAGTTGCGCCAAGCGGCTCAATCGGCGGTTTGCAAGATCAATATCGACTCGGATGGCCGCTTGGCCATGACCGCCGCCGTGCGTGAAGTACTGGCTACCCAGCCGGCCGAGTTCGACCCCCGCAAATACTTGGGACCGGCACGCGAAGAGTTGAAAAAGCTCTACATGCACAAAACCAAGAACGTGTTGGGAAGCGCCGGAAAAGCGTAATTGGATTCCTCAACGTAGGTTACATACGGAAATACGGAAAAGGGTGAGATCGTGGAGTACGACTCACCCTTTCTCTATTGCATGGAATGCGTTTCAATGGAGCACGTTTCCGAAGGGTACGTTTCCGAGGGGTACGTTTCCAAGGGGTACGTTTCCAAGGAGCACGTTTCCGAGGGGTACGTTTCCAAGGAGCACGTTTCCAAGGAGCACGTTTCCAAGGAGCACGTTTCCAAGGAGCACGTTTCCATGAAACACGCGAAAGAAGCGATTACCGTTTCAAAGCCCTCACTGTTTCATTAAAGGCCTTCTCCTCAAGGAGCTGTTCCAGCGGGATATGCATACGGTAGCACCAGTAGTGCGACGAGTTGGAAGGCACGTTGATACGCTCCGACGGTATATCGGGATTGCGCAATGCTTCGTCTATCGACATCCAGTCTTGCAGCGGCAGTATGACCCACATGGCCGGTGAGCTCAGGTGCTCTTCCACGATTTGGCGACAGATATCGGTAGTACATTCCTCTGGCGCGAGACCTTCACGGTGGAGCACCTCGTTATAGTACCGTTGCGTGAGCTCCCTGTTCTCGGCCCACCATAAACGCAGGGGCGACATATCGTGGGTGGAGGTGGTGCAGACCGACAGGTAGGGCAATCGGTTAAGGTCGGTGAACGACACCCGTTCCACCTTGGGCATCCGCTGAATCTCCAGGCTAAGTATTTGCAGTTGATCCATGACCGATGGCACGCAGTCGGGTACCATCCCCAGATCCTCTCCGCACGCCATCATGGTGGTAGCAGAGAGGATCACGGGCAGCTTCTTCATCGCCTGCTCCCTCCAGAAGTAGTTGTGGCGGCGGTAGAAGAAGTCGTTGTAAAGCCGGTTGAAGGCCTCCTTTACCTGATTGTCAAGGTAACGGTAAGAGTAGGTAAATTGTGCGGTGATGCGCGGGTGGAAGCGGTTCTGATCCCGCGGGTCACGCACGAACAGTACCTCCGTGCAGAGCGCGAGTAACCCGTCGCGGATCTTTTTCTCCCGGTCATCCTCCTGCCCCGCGAACCGTTGCACTATTTTTTGTTGCGTGTCGCAACAGGGCTTCAGCCGGAACCGTTGCCATCCCGACACCTCGAGGAACTCCTCCTTCACCCGCTCCGTCTCCTCACCGAAAAAATCATGGAGAAACCCCTCGTGAATAAAGGGACGCAACATCCGCTCCTCATCAAACGGGATGCCAGCTTGCACGATCTCCTCCGCCCAGTAGGGCAAAGCAGGGCTAAAGTACCCCAGCAGCCCCTGCACCGCCTCCAAGGGGATCTCCCAGATGCGGAAGAAACCCAGGATATGGTCAATCCGGTACGCGTCGAAGTAGTCCGCCATCTTCCGGAAGCGGTTGATCCACCAATCGTACCCCTCCTCCTCCATAGCCTGCCAGTTGTAGGTTGGGAACCCCCAGTTCTGGCCGAAGTAGGAGAAGTCACCCGGCGGCGCCCCGGTCTGCGTATCCATATTAAAAAGGTGGGGGGTTTGCCACGCCTCCACGCTATCCCGGTTGATTCCGATGGGGATATCCCCTTTAAGCGCCACCCCTTTCTCGTGGGCGTATTCTCTCGCCATCGTGAACTGCTGGTGAAGGAGAAACTGTATGAAGTACCAGAAGTCGGTCACCTCTTTCGCCTCCGGGTCCTCTTTCACCAATCGCCTCAAGTTCGCCTCATTATAGTGTTGGTACGCGCCCCAGCAGGTGAAATCGGCGCTCTTCTCATGATCCCGCAAGAAGCAATAGCAGGCGTAGGGGAAGAGCCACGCTTCGTTTTGGGCGAAGAACGACTGGAAAACCTCCGATGCCAAGACCGCTTGTCCCTCTTGCTTGTAGAGTTCACGGGCGTACCCCTCTTTCAATGCCAGCACACCCTCGTAATCCATCTGGGGCAGTTCATTCAAACGCATTCCCTCCTTCATGAACTGCTTGTATCTCTTCACATCTTTGAGTGGAAAATCGGTGCACCCCAGGTAGATGGGATGGAGCGCGTAATTGGAGATGGCGCTGTACGGGTATGAGTCGCACCACGTCTTGCTGGTGGTGGTATCGTTCACCGGTAGCAGTTGAATCAGCTGCTGACCGGTCTCCGCCACCCAGTCGACCATCTTGCGCAGGTCCGCGAAATCACCAATACCAAAGCTGTTCCGTGTTCTTAGCGAAAAGAGGGGGATGGCTGTTCCTACCCCTTTGAACTGAAAGCGGTGGTAGTGAAACAGCAACCCCATCTCCGCGAAGACCCAGGAGGTCTCGTTGGCGGCGACCGGCTCCAGTAGGCGGTTACCACCATCCTCCCAGTGAACCGCTTCACGGGTTGTCTTGTCGACGATCACGAACTTGTAGTTAGACCGTTTCGGCAACTTCTTAGCGTCAAGCAGCAGTTGCCACACCCCATCTTCCACGCAACGCATCGGCTTGGCCTTTTGCAGGTCCCAGTGGCCCAACTCATCGCAGTCGCCGCTCACCACCAGCGTCTGCTCGCTGCTCACGTAAGGGCATACCACGTTAAGCAGTACCGACCGGGCATGATACCGTTCGGGAAGCCCCTCCTTTGGGTGCGCGAAGAAGGTGCCCGTGAAGGCCGACGAGTAGAGGTAGGCGTGATAGGGCCTGTTTTTCCAAAGATCCCGCACGACGTAGTCCTTGCTCGCGGTAACCCGTAGGGTGCGGGGGCTACCCCATTCACGGCGAACGGTATTCTCTCGTTCGCGGATAAAGTAATAGTAGCTGAGCTCCTGTGATTTATTGATAGTCACTTCGGTACACCAGAGGTCTCCCTCGTTTTTGAGGGGCAATGCTTGGGATTCATCCATATCACCCAGCTCGGGGATGGATCCGCAAATGCAGACCTGCTGTCCCCAAGCGGTATGGTAATCGATTTGAAAGCTAAGAATAGCCATAGTATACTCGTGTTAGTTTATTCTCCGTTAATACAAGAACCCTGTACTCACGATACAAAACAGGGATTCCAAGCAAATCTACAACGTTTCGCCTGGTAACTACCCATATTTTGCTTAACTCGTTGAACAATTCACGTGCAAACGATTGCGGGAAGTGAGGGCAAATGTAAGGTTTGCTTTCAAGCTCGACTGAAGCAATTTTTGCGACCCATCATCTACTTGTTCGCTAAAAGAAAAGAACTTAGCTTCGCCTCGAACAGCTTTTCTTTTTAAACGCGAACTTCACAGGATGTGTCCCCGCAAAAATTGCTAAGGTCTTAGCATTGAAAGCAAACCTGAAAAAAGTAACCGCAAAGCTTGCTTTACAAAAAGAGGAGTATCATCAACTGGGCGGTAATAACCCGCAGGAACATGGTAAGTGGGTAGACGGTAGCGTAGCTAACGGCCGGTATATCGTTCCCCGCGGTACTATTCGCGAACGCCAGGGCGGGTGGATCGGTCATGCTTCCCGATAGCATACCCATTAAGGTGTAGTAGTTCAACTTGTATACTTTTCGCCCGATAGTGCCGATAATGAGTACAGGTACCACGGTGATGATGACACCGTAACCGATCCATTTATACCCGCCATTCACCACGGTTTCCACGAAGTTCTCACCAGCTGCCAGTCCCACGCAGGCAAGGAAGATGGCAATGCCTATTTCCCGCAACATCAAGTTGGCGCTCATGGTGGTATAGGTAATCATCTTGTACTTGGGGCCAAACTTGCTGATCAGTATGGCAACGATCAGTGGGCCACCGGCCAATCCCAGTTTCACTGGTTGCGGGATACCCGGTATCATGAACGGGATGCTTCCAACCAGTACACCCAGTGCAATCCCGATGAAAATAGAGATGAGGTTGGGTTCCCTCAGTCGCTTGAGCGAGTTCCCGAGCACCTTTTCAACGTTAGCGATAGCCGCTTCCGACCCCACGATAGTCACCCGGTCACCCAGTTGCAGTTGCAGCCTGGAGTCGGCTATCAGGTCCACCCCGGCACGGTTTACCCGGGTGATATTTATCCCGTACAGGTTGCGCAGCTTCAGTTGGCCTATGGAACGTCCATTGATCTCCGGCTTGGTAATCGCCACGCGACGAGAAACCAGTTGAGAATCGAGTTTACTCCACTCCTCTTGGTTCATGTCGATACGAGGGCCTATCAAGGCTTCAATGGTATCTATATTCTTTAGATTCGTGACCACCAACAGCTTGTCGTTTTCCTCCAGCATCGTATCGGTCTGTGGTACAACCAACTCCCCCGTTGAGTGATGCACCAGACGCGAAATCACGAACTCCTTTTCAATCAACTCCTTGAGTTCCACGATTTTTTTCCCGATGATGGCAGGATTCTTCACTTCCAGCGAGAACATGTGCGCTTCGGTGAGTTTCGACTCATCCTGATCGTCAATCCGCTGATTTTCTTTTTTTGGGTCAATTTTAAAAAGGTAGCGGAATAGAATCAAAGAGAGGATTACCCCCACTACCCCCAGGGGATAGGCCACCGCGTAAGCCGTCGCGATGGTCGGGTCTGTCAACCCGGTTGTCTCGGTATAGGTCTGCTGTGCCGCACCCAGTCCCGGGGTGTTGGTCACCGCCCCCGAAAGGATACCCACCATGGTAGCTATGGGGACACCGGTTATCACATGAATGATATAGGCGGTGACAACCCCTAAAAATACCACCCCCGTGGCCAACATATTCAGCGTTATGCCCCCCTTTTTGAAAGAGGAGAAAAAGCTGGGACCCACCTGCATACCTATAGAGTAGATAAACAGGATAAGGCCAAACTCCCTTAAAAAGTGAAGCACCGTCTCGTTGATCTCCAACCCCAGATGCCCCAGCAGGATACCAAAGAAGAGAATCCAGGTGGTACCCAGTGAGACACCAAAAATCTTTATTTTACCCAGTAACAGACCGGTTGCAATCACCACGGCTAACACGAAAATCGAGTGCGCCACTCCCGTTCCTGTAACCAATTCTAACAACCACTCCATAAACTTAATTAGCTAAAAAATAATCCTTGAAAGTAAACCCTCTTGCCACCATGTATTTTGCCGAATGCCATGCCGAATGCCATGCCGATTAAATGGGCCGCGAAGTTACACCTAATTTTATTGATAACAAAATGTTACGACTACCCACGGAGTTTCCACGCGAGCTTACGAAGCATGATCTCCATTTTGAAAAACCGATTATTCCCGAGCACATGTCAAGTATCTGGAAAGGTTACGGGGAGGAAGTCTTTTTTTTCACCAAAATTGTAAAAATCCATTTAATCCTATTGAGAATCTGTTTAGAAGTGTTACAAAACGGGCGATTTATCCCGCTAAAGGTTCCGGAACTCCTTTTTTTATCCTACTTTTATCCCATCAAAAAAATCGTAGGATGAAACAATCCCTCTTATTGATCCTCGTGATCTTTTCGATGACGCCACTTTTCACGCTCACCGGGTACGGGCAAAACCATGATGCGCGTGTAGAGGAGCTTATCAACGAGGGGGTAGAGCTTCACGATGCCGGTGAGTACGAAGAGGCAATTGATCGCTACTTAGAGGCGCTGGAGATAGACAGCACCTCCGTCCTTGCTAACTACGAGTTGTCACTCTCTTACTTAGCCTTGAAAGATTTCGAAAACGCGTTGGAGTACAGCTCCTGGGTGATCGATTCATCCAACGAGCAGCTCTGTTGCGGCGCGTACGCGGTAAAAAGCGAGGCGCTGGCAGGGTTGGACCGCGTGGATGAGGCGATCGAGTTGCTTCGGGAAGGATTGGAAAAGCGGGGAGATGAGTACCTCCTCCATTTCAACATGGCGTTAAACTACTATAAGAAGGGGAATACCGACAAGACGCTGGAGCACTTGAAGCGGGCTATCGACCTGGACAAAACGCATAGCGGCGCTTTCCTTCTTAACGCGTACTCCCTAAACGATAAGGGATTGTGGATCCAAAGCATCCTCTCGTTCCAAATGTTCCTCCTGCTTGAACCTGATAGTCGCCGCTCTAAGAACGCGTTCGAGGAGATGCTGCAAACCATGCGGATCAAGAAGCTGGACGAACCGATAGAGCGTTCGTTCACCCAGTTGCAGATGACGCGGGGTGACACGGCCACCACACTCCACCCCGGCAACAGCTCCTCCTTGGGTAGCCAAAGCAGTTTAGACCAGAGCTCGGTATACCGGGTCATCACCTCCACGATTGACTCGCTCAAGGCGGTGGACGCGAACATTGATGAGTTCACGCTCTTCAAAACGGTAAACAAGGCCTTTATCAGTGAACTCGAGAAGGAGAGTATGGAGAACAAGGAGGGTATCCTATGGACCTTTTACGTGCCTTTTTTCTCCCGGATTTCCGACTCCAACTATTACGAGACCTTTTGCCGCTACATTAGCGTTTCATACTACCCCGAATCGTTGGAGTGGTGGCAGCAGAACCCCGATGCCGCGGTTAACTTCGTGATATGGTTTGAAAAGGGAGACGCGACTTAACCAAAGCTTAAAAAGAGGAAGGGAATGACCAACGAGGGAGAATTAATTAACGCGCTACGCGATCCGAAAACCTGCCGTCAAGCATTCGCGACAGTCGTTTCGGAATACAGCGAACGACTCTATTGGCAAATCCGTAAAATGGTGCTCGTGCACGAGGACGTCGATGACATTTTACAGGACACCTTTATTAAAGCGTGGACCAATATTGACAACTTCAGAGGCGACTCAAAGCTCTCCACCTGGTTGTACCGGATCGCGATCAACGAGAGCATCACCTTCCTCAACAAAAAGCGCAAGCAGAATAACGTCTCTATGGACGATGATGATTCGTTCCTATTGAATACGCTCGAAAGCGATACTTACTTTGACGGCGATGAGGCGCAGTTGCTCCTGCAAAAGGCAATCCTCACCCTTCCTGAAAAACAACGGATCGTTTTCCAGATGAAGTACTTCAAAGAGCTGAAATACGAGGAGATGTCCGAGATTTTGGACACATCGGTGGGTGCCCTCAAGGCCTCATACCACCACGCTACTAAAAAAATTGAAAAATTTTTAAGTGAACCACGTTAAACCTTTTAGCAACCGTTCAGTCTATTCATCAGTACAGCGCAAAAGTGGCATGAAAAGTGGTATGGAAAGTGGTATGGAAAGTGGTATGGAAACTAATTTTAACAACTTGCATGAGGTAAACAGGGAAAATCCTTTTAAAGTACCTGAGGATTATTTCGCGCGGTTCAACGAAGAGATCATGCATCGCCTGCCGGAGAAGGAGTTTGTCCCTCCCCGGAAGGTTTCTTTATGGGATAAAGCCAAGCCATGGGTCTACTTGGCCGCGATGTTAGCGGGGCTATACGTGACCATTAACTTCCTCACCCGGTCACCGGATGAAGGGCTGCTTTCATTCGGGAAAAAAGCCGCGGTGGAGTCCACCGTGGATTCGCCTACCGAGAGCTACTGGTCCACCGTGCATATTACCGAGGAGGAGTTTTACCAGTACCTGGAAGATCAACTGATCAGCGATGGGTATTACGACTACCTCTACTATCAAGTCTATCAATAACACAAGGTCAGCTATGAAGAATCGGGTTATCTCGCTCTGCAGTTTATTGTTGCTTTCCACGTTGGGATCGACACTCTTGGCCCAACGACAGGAAAATCGGTTAATGAACATGGCGGACTATGAGAAGAGAAAAAGAGAGTACATACAAAAAGAGGCCGGCCTCACCCAAGCAGAGGCGGACAAATATTTCCCTTTGAACAACGAACTTACCCAGAAAAAATTCGAACTGCACAAGGAGCGTCGGGAGAAACTCAAAGAAATAAAGGAGAATAGCGATATCTCCGACGAGGAATACCGAAAACTGCTGGAAAACGATGTGGAGATCAAGGTAAAAGAGGCCGCCCTGGATAAAGAGTACGCCCCGAAATTCAAAAAGGTACTCTCCCCTGAAAAACTGTTCAAAGCGCAACAGGCGGAACGCGATTTCATGCAAAAGGAGGTGAACAACTTCAGGCAAGGAAGCGTTCGGCAGGGGTTCGGAAGAGGACGGTAAACTAAAGCGGTGTTATCGGCTATAGGAGCGGTTTTCATTCACACGAATACTTGGATAGTCCCAAAAAGTCTTTCCATTCTATAGTCTCGATAGCCTTTAACAATTCCTTAGATGTTCTCTCAGACAAATTCCTGCCATATAAACTCTTATTGCAAAAATTATACATCCCTGTATAACCATTTTTATTTAAGGGTTCAATTATTTTAATGTAAGCACCATCTATCTCTTTAAAGTGAAATTTGTGCGTTTTGGTTAATTCATTCAAACTATAACAAACTTCTATGATGGTATCACAAATGTCAATCAAGGCTTTTCTATTACATCTTCTGCATAGCAATAAATCGTCATAAAATATTGAATCTTTACCTAATTCAGTTATTTCAATGATTTTAAAATTAGTAGGAAGTGTTCGAGGGTGAGATTCATCAAAACATTTACCAAAGGAATTCCAATTAATTGATTTCGCGATAATTTCTTCTTCCGATTCTACAACGGGATTTGAGCTGCAAATGAATCCAAAATCATAATGAATACATTCAAATTTCCTTGTTATCAAATGTCCAAATACATTATCAGTTCCAAATCCCGTTACATGTTTCCAACCTTTTGGAGTTATTATTGAAAAATAGTTTGTTTCAATTTTCTGCAACCCTTTTTCAGGATAATCTTTGATATATATAGTCTCGAAAGTTCTTTTTATTGAATAATGGCTCAAAAACAGATAATACAGAGCCGAAATAATTATAACGGTTAATAATATTATCAGTAGTCGGATAAATGTTTTTCTCTTCAAAAACATACTGATGATGGAAAGATAAGCCAAGCAAAAAGCACGGTTTCACGCGCAAAATGCCGTGAAACCGCTTGTAAACTCCTTAACTCGCTTAAAATCAATGTATACCGTGGAGTTGGCGGGAGTCGAACCCGCGTCCAAACGAGGAAGCCATCTGCTTTCTACATGCTTAGCTTCATTTTGGTTGTAGGGAGTGGGCGCGACTGAAGCCACCATACCCGCTCCTTAGCTTCTTTAATTTCGGAAAGGAGCCGAAGCCTCCCCTATCCTATCTCCGATTTACCTGCACCGCCTGATCGGGACGCTTCGGAGCCACAGCTCCCGGGCGATGTCTTGTCCCATCACCTGGTGACGGGATTAAGCGTCAGCTTACTGTACTTCGGCTACGCGGCAAGAGCGTAATTATTGTTGCCAGTTAATGATTTGACGTTTGAGATTAAAGTGCAAATCGACAACGCACTGCATGCTTACAAACCACCTCTACCCGCTGTCAAAACCAGTCAACCCCATATTTTCATATCTCGCTGATAATCAAAAAGAAACGAGGGGTAACCTCAAGTAACAAGTCAAGTTGCGAGCAGTAAAGCGACACAAAAGTACTGCTTTTCTTTCAAAAGTGCAAATCAATTTAGGTGCAACAGCGGTCAATTTCACGCGTCATTCACTAAGCTGTCTACTGATTAGCTTATCGAATTAGTCCTGCAAGGGTTTAATGATTATTGTTATCCTGTCGGTTTCATTTTATAATCCGCGTGAAAAAATGTATTTTTGTGAACGAAACAACGATTGAATGAAAATTTAAAGGTCATGAACAAGATTGTCGCCAAAGAGTACCTCTCTGAGCGGGTGGTTCGTTTTGAGGTAGAAGCCCCGTTAATCGCCAAAAGTCGTCGTGCCGGCCACTTCGTGATCGTGCGCGTGGGCAAGAAGGGGGAGCGTGTTCCCTACACCATTGCCTCGGCCAACGTGGAAAAGGGAACCATCACGCTGGTGGTGCAGCGCGTGGGTAAGTCATCCGAAAAGCTCTGCCGCTTGGAGGTGGGCGATCACATTACCGATTTGGTGGGTCCGCTGGGGAAAGCGACCGACATCGAGAAATTCGGAACGGTGGTTTGCGCCGGGGGAGGCGTGGGGGTGGCTCCCATGTTGCCCATCATCGAAGCGATGAAGCAGGCCGGCAACCGGGTCATCTCGGTTATCGCCGCGCGTACCAAGGAGCTGATCATCCTGGAGGAACAGGTAAGGGAGCATTCCGATGAGGTGATAGTCATGACCGATGATGGGTCATACGGCAAAAAGGGGTTGATCACGGCCGGCGTGGAGGAGGTGATCCAGCGGGAAAAGGTAGACCGCTGCATCACCATTGGCCCCGCTATCATGATGAAGTTCGTCGCAGAGCTGACCAAAAAATATAATGTGCCCACGGTGGCGTCGCTCAACACCATCATGGTCGATGGCACGGGCATGTGCGGTGCCTGCCGCGTAACCGTTGGTGGGCAGACCCGCTTCGTCTGTGTCGATGGCCCCGAGTTTGACGCGCACCAGGTAGATTTCGACGAGATGCTGATGCGATTAAAAGCGTACGATTAATTTAGGTGATAATATTAAGGTATGAGCGACTATTTAAAAACGGAACGGGCGAAAGAGTGGCGCACGGCGTTGCGCGCATCGCTAAAGAACAAGGATCGCGTTGCCATCCCGCGGGTGCAGATGCCCGAGCGGGATCCCATGGTACGTCGACACAACCACGACGAGGTGAACCTGGGGCTTACCCCCGAGCGGGCCATGGGTGAAGCACGCCGCTGCCTTGACTGCGCGAACCCTACCTGTATCAGCGGCTGCCCGGTGGAGGTCAATATCCCGAAGTTCATCAAGAACATCGAGCGCGGCGAGTTCCTTGAAGCGGCGAAAACGCTGAAAGCATCCAACGCGTTACCGGCCGTCTGCGGCCGCGTCTGCCCACAGGAGCGGCAGTGCGAAAGCCAATGCTTTTACACGCTCAAGCTGAATAAGGAGCCGGTGGCAATTGGCCACCTGGAGCGATTTGCCGCCGACTACGAGCGGGAGAGCGGTCAGGTATCCATCCCGGAGACCGCGCCGGCCAATAATATTCGGGTCGCCGTGGTAGGCTCGGGACCCGCCGGCCTCTCCTTCGCGGGCGATATGGTGAAGTTAGGGTACGACGTAACCGTTTTCGAGGCGCTCCACGAGCTGGGGGGCGTGCTGCGGTACGGGATTCCCGAGTTCCGCCTCCCCAGCGAGATCGTCGACGTCGAGATCGACAGCCTCCGCGCGATGGGGGTGAAGTTCATTACCAACTGCATCGTGGGGAAGACCATTTCTCAAGAGGACCTCGTTGACGAGGGGTTCAAAGGGATCTTCGTGGGTAGCGGTGCCGGGCTGCCCAACTTCATGAACATCCCCGGCGAGAACCTGGTAGGCGTGATGTCGTGCAACGAGTACCTCACGCGGGTGAACCTGATGCAGGCGGCCGACCCGGATAGCGATACCCCGGTCTACAAGGGAAGACAGGTAGCCGTTATCGGCGGGGGCAACACGGCCATGGACGCCGTGCGCACCGCGAAGCGACTCGGCGCGGAGAAGGCAGCCATCGTGTACCGTCGTACCGAGCAAGAGATGCCGGCAAGGGTAGAAGAGGTCAAGCACGCGAAGGAGGAGGGAATCGAGTTCTTCACCCTGCACAACCCGCTCCGGTACGAGGGTGACGAGCGGGGACGGGTGCAACGGGCCGAGTTACAACGCATGCGCTTGGGCGAACCCGACGCGTCGGGTCGTCGCCGCCCCATCCCTATCGAGGGCGACACCGTTTGGCTGGAGGTGGACGAGGTGATCGTGAGCGTGGGGGTCTCCCCCAACCCGCTTATTCCCCAATCATTCACCGGGTTGGAAATCACCCGGTGGGGTACTATCGTGGTCAACGAGGATACTATGCAGACTGCCGATGAGATGATCTTCGCGGGGGGCGATATCGTGCGTGGCGGGGCCACCGTTATCCTGGCCATGGGCGACGGGAGAAGGGCCGCCAAGGCGATGCATCGCTACTTGCAAGGCGAAGGATAATCTGATATACGTTTAACAACCAACGGTTCATGCAACAACCAACGACAGAGAAAGCAGTTAACGGTAGAGAAAGCAACCAACAATACAACCAATAGCAGAACTAACAACTAAGTTATCCGTGTAACCTATGGAGACAGATCCTATTAAAATACTGGCAGACGCCCATATACCCTTCCTGCAAGGGGTTGCGGAGCGGTACGGTGAGGTAGAATACCTACCTGGAAACCGGTTCACACCGGATGCCGTGAAAGACAAAGACGCGCTCATCGTCCGAACCGTCACCCGCTTTAACGAGGAGATACTGGCCGGTAGCCAGGTCAAGTTGATCTGCTCGGCCACCATCGGGTTCGACCATATCGACACCGCGTATTGCGATGCCCAAGGTATCGCCTGGCGTACCGCCCCCGGTTGTAACGCCTCATCCGTGGAACAATACGTTACCGCCTCCCTGCTTTACCTGGCACGAAAACATCACTTTCGATTGAACGAGAAAACGATCGGCATCGTGGGCGTGGGGAACGTGGGGAGCAAGGTGGCTGCCGCGTGCGAGAAACTAGGCATGAGGGTGCTACTCAACGACCCCCCGCGGGAAGAGCTGGAAGGGCCAGCGGCGTTTACACCCATCGAGACCATTCAGCGGGAGGCCGATATCATCACCTTTCACACGCCACTCACGCGGGACGGAAAACATAAGACATACCACCTCGCTGACGACGAGTTCTTGAGCGGCACCACACGCCAACCGTTTATCATCAACGCCGCGCGGGGAGGAGTAGTCGACAACCGCGCCTTATCCCGTGCACTAGACGATGGAATCGTTTCCGGGGCGGTAATCGACTGCTGGGAGAACGAACCCAATATCGACTTGGAACTACTCGGGCTGGCGGATATCGCGACCCCACATATCGCGGGGTACAGCGCGGATGGCAAGTGGAACGCCGCCAAGATGAGCCTGGAGCAACTGAACGACTTCTTTCAGCTCGATATAGCCCCTCGCTACCAGGAGATTCCACCGCCAACTGAGCCGTCCATTTTCCTTGGCGATGTGGAACCATCGCGCCAACTTGAACAGGCCGTGTGGCACACCTACAACCCTGCATCGGAAACGGAAGCGCTGAAAGCCGCGCCCGGCGAGTTTTACCAGTTCCGCTCCCACTACCCGCTCAGGAGGGAGTACCCGGCGTATCGCGTTCACGGTAGCGACACATCGGTAACGCCACTATTAACGAAACTGGGGTTTCAAGTTGCTTATTGAGGGACACCTATCTGGATTTCAACGTTGACAGGTACCAGGGCGAACAACCTTCTGTTCCGTCATAAACAGCCACGATAACAAAAGAAGCAATATTTTACCATAGATTATGATAAATATCGCTGCTTTGACTTTTTTTATTAAACAAAAAAAGGTAAATTTGCATCTGGGTAAAATCAATCCCAACAACGATTAGAGTCAATGTGATAATTTTTAAATTTATTAATTAATTATAACAAAACATGAAAAGAACATCTCGTATTTTGACACTGTTGCTGATCGTAGGAGTAGCTATTTTCTCTACCTCTTGCAGCAACAAGCTGAAGCCATTGAATCAAGACAACTTCAACGTGACTCCTTCACCGATTGAAACGGTTGGAAACAAGGTCCCCGTAACCGTTAACGGGACGTTCCCCGAAAAATGGTTCCACAAGAACGCCATCGTAACGATTACGCCGGTACTCAAGTACGGGAACAATCAAGAGGTGATGGGTACACCCTACAGCTTTCAAGGTGAAAAGGTGTCGGGCAACCGCGTAACGGTACCGCATAGCCGTGGAGCCAACATGACCATGAACTCCACATTCGACTACGTTCCCGATATGTTATCTTCTGAGCTCTACCTACGGTTTGACGGAAGGGTTAAGAGCAAGAGATCCAACCTACCCGACCTGAAGGTTGCCGACGGTGTTGTCGCCACCTCTGCCCTGGCCGATGTGAAGACAACCGCCCCATCGGTTGCCCCGGATGCTTTCCAACGCATTATCGAGGACGTGCAGGAAGCCAGCATCATGTTCGTAATTGAACAGGCCAAGCTGCGCGACAGCGAGTTGAACAAGACTGACGTGACCGATTGGAAACGTCGTGTAGAAGAGGCATTTAACGATCCCAAGCAGAACGTGAACGTGGAGGTATCGGCGTACGCTTCGCCCGACGGAGGATTTTCCTATAACGAGCGTCTGGCTGCCCAACGCGAAAAGAACACCTCCAGCTACCTGGAGGGCGAGATGAGCAAGCGGAACATCGATACCGATGTATACGCGCACTACACGGCACAAGACTGGGAAGGGTTTAGGCAACTCGTCTCCGCTTCAAACCTGCAGGACAAAGAACTGATTTTACGCGTACTGCAGATGTACCCGGACACCGAAACCCGTGAGCGTGAGATTAAAAATATCTCGTACGTGTTCGAGGACCTGGCTAAAACCATTCTCCCGCAACTGCGTCGTTCACGCCTGATTGCCAACATCGAGATCATTGGTAAGTCAGACGAAGAGATCATGGCCGCCTGGAATGGCAACCCGAAAGAGTTGACCGTTGAAGAGCTGTTATATGCATCTACCCTCACCGCTGACGAGGCTGTGAAAGAGCGTATCTTCCAATATGCTACCGCCAACTTCTCGAGAGACTACAGGGGATGGAACAACCTTGGAACCATATACTTCAAGCAGGGTGACTACGCGAAGGCCGCGCAATCGTTCGACCGCGCCGCACAAGTGAATCCCTCAGCTCCCGAGGTGAACATGAACAAGGCACTGCTGGCTATCCTGGAAAACGACCTGAACAAAGCCAACGAGCTGCTGGGTAAATCGGCCGGTGCCGACGGGCTGGATAGCGCGATGGGTCTCTTGAACTTGCTGCAAGGAAACTACAACCAAGCAGTAAGCGCTTACGGAAATAACGTGAGCAATAACGCCGGGCTCGCCCACCTCCTGATGAGGGATTACAACAAGGCGAAGCAGACGCTCGACTCGGTAGAAAATCCGGATGCCACCACTGCTTACCTGCTGGCCATCATCGCATCGCGTACCAACAACTTTAACGACGTGATGTCGAACCTACGCACGGCTATCGGACGTGACCGGACCATCGCTGCTCAAGCGTTGAAAGACCTGGAGTTCGCCAAATACCGCACGAACCAAGATTTCATGTCGATCCTGAAGTAATTACAGAAAAGGATTCACTTGATACCAATAACTTTAAAAAGAGCGGGCTTTAACAGGCTCGCTCTTTTTATTGCGATTCTTTTGTTATCTTCGCGTACTTTTTAGGGAACGACCAAAATGATGTTGGTGTTAAAAAAGATCGTTGGGTACTTTTGCGAAAAACGACCAAAACGATGTTGGCGTTAAAAGAAATCGTTGGGTACCTTTACGGGTACCTACCCTTTAAGCTACGTGTATAACGATTGATAGAGCATTAATAAGATGATGAATTTTGTTGAAGAGCTCCGCTGGCGCGGCATGATACATGAGATCATGCCGGGTACGGAGGAGGAGCTGATGAAAGGGCGGGCATCGGGCTACCTGGGCATTGATCCCACGGCCGACTCCCTGCATATCGGTCACCTTGTGGGCGTGATGATGCTCAGGCACTTCCAACGCGCGGGACACACCCCCATCGCGCTGGTAGGCGGTGCCACGGGAATGATTGGCGACCCCTCGATGAAGTCGGTGGAGCGTAACCTGTTAGATGAAGAGACCCTCCGCCACAACCAGGAGGCGATTAAGAAGCAGCTGGGTAAATTCCTTGATTTCGAAAGCGATATCGCCAACCGGGCGGTACTGGTGAACAATTACGACTGGATGAAAGGGTACACGTTCCTCAACTTCATCCGCGATATTGGCAAACACATCACGGTGAACTACATGATGGCCAAGGACTCCGTGAAAAAGCGCATTAGCGGCGAAGCAGGTGAAGGGATGTCGTTCACCGAGTTCTCTTACCAGCTGCTGCAGGGATACGACTTCCTCCACCTCTACCGGGAGATGGGATGCATCATTCAGCTGGGTGGATCTGACCAGTGGGGCAACATCACCACCGGCACCGAGCTCATTCGTCGCGTGGAAGGTGGTGAAGCGTTCGGCTTGGTCTGCCCCCTGATCACCAAGGCCGATGGCGGCAAGTTCGGCAAGACCGAAAGCGGCAACGTGTGGTTAGATAGCCGCTACACGTCGCCCTACAAGTTTTACCAGTTCTGGTTAAACGTGAGCGACCCGGATGCCGAGAAGTACATCAAGATATTCACCTCGCTGAGCAGGGAGGAGATCGAGGGGCTGGTGACCGAGCAACGGTCGGCTCCCCACCTGCGTCCGCTACAGAGGCGGTTGGCCGAGGAGCTCACGGTAATGGTACACTCGCGGGAGGCGTACGAGATGGCCGTCAGCGCGTCGAACATCCTGTTCGGTAGATCCACCTCCAAAGAGCTGCGCACGATTGACGAGGAGACCTTCCTCCAGGTATTCGAAGGGGTACCGCAATTTACCATCTCCCGCGACAAACTGGCCGGTGGCATCGCGGCGGTGGAACTGCTCACCGAGGAGGCCGCGGTATTCCCCTCCAAGGGCGAGATGCGCAAAACCGTGCAAGCGGGTGGCGTGATGATCAACAAGGAGCGATTGGAGGCGTTCGATGAACCCATCGATCACTCCCACTTGATTGGCGATAAGTACATCCTCGCGCAACGGGGCAAGAAGAACTACTTCCTGCTGATCGCGGAGTAAGGCCAAATTGTCCTTGAAATATTTGGAACGTGAGGGGATTTATTCTATTTTTGCACTGCTTTTCACGAAGCACGTAAGGATTGTCCCATAGTGTAATGGTAGCACTCCTGGTTTTGGTTCAGTCAGTCTAGGTTCGAATCCTGGTGGGACAACAATCCGCAAAAGTAATCGGCTCATAATGAGCCGATTATTTTTTGCCCCTATGCTTTCACACTAATGTCACAGGTCTTATTTAATTGAGTTCGGGAATTTCTTTTGTATTAGTCCATATACAACTTCACATCAGCCCGAACTTTAAATTCAAGGCTTGCGATATACGTATCAGGCTGGATAATTGCATATCCGTCTCACCCCGTTCAATACGAGATATATAGGCACGTTTTAACCCGGTGCGTTCCGAAAGTTCTTGCTGTGTAATATTCATCTCTTTGCGTTTTTCACGCAGTATTTCTCCATAATACCAAGCCATAGCTTTCGCGTTAAATTCAGAACGCTTTTCGCTGCCTAAAACCCCGTATTTTTGATTAAACTCCTCGTTTACGCTTATCAACTCGCGTTTATTGCTACTTGTACTCATAATCGTAATTGCTTAATATGTTGCTTGCTTTCTGTATCTGTTTTTTATAATCCTTTTCAGATTTTTTCAAAAAACCATTTATCAATACTATTTTGGTGGCTTCAATTATATTTTGCGCATCAATAGAAAACACAATAGTGCGATACTCATTAAAGCCTAGCGAAACACGCATTTCGTAAAAATCACTGCCAGTCAGTTTTTTTACAAATTTAGCAGGTATAACCTTTACAGTCATCACAATTTCAATCGCGTAGTCAAACTTGGTTCTAGTTCTAGCATCTAATCCACTCAAAAAGGCTTCAAATTCGTATGTTTTATATATCTCACGCATAACAATGTTGACTAACGATGCAAATGTAACTAATTAGTTTCATTCATACAAACATTTTGTACGTATTTTCAAAATTAAATGATGCAATATAGTAGCTTTAATGACCATTCGCTAAAACAACTGCCTGAAAAGTAAGCGTTTGCTTTTTTACACCCCTTAAGCTTACCGTGGCATCAGGTGGCATCGGTAGTCGCAGAAGCCAGCCACCTCCTCGCTGTGGGTGATAAAGATAGCTATCCTGTTGTGGAGTGCCGCTTTCAGGTTGTTCAGAAAGCGCTTCTCTGTCTCGGTATCGAGTGCCGAGGTGGCTTCATCAAGCAGCAGCACCTTCCCTTTACGCAGCAGTGCGCGGGCTATGGCGACGCGTTGCGCCTGCCCTTCTGAAAGTCCCCCTCCGCCTTCCCCTAGTACCGTGTCCAACCCGTCCGGCATATCGAAAACGAAATCGGCAGCAGCGGTCGTGAGCACCTCTTTCAGCATGGTATCATCGGCGTTGGGGTCGCCCAGGAGCAGGTTTTCTCGTATCGTGCCGCTGAAGAGCGAACCGCCCTGTGGCACGTAGACGAAGTTGGCGCGTGTCTGTTCCGAAACATCCAGGGAGAGCGTCTCATCGGCAATTCGGATGGTACCGCTATCGGGTTTAACCAGTCCGAGCAGGAGACGCAAAAAAGTGGTTTTTCCCGCGCCCGTCCTCCCGGTCAGGGCTACCATCGTGCCGGGTTTAACCGTCATGGAAAAGTCATGCAACACGGGCTTCGAACTGCCTTTATAGGCAAAGGTCAACCTATCGACGTGAAGCGTGACGCTGCCCTGTAAGGGGGTAGACTCTCCACTCTCTTCCTTGGCGAAACCGGTGAGGTAAATCAGTCGCTCTATCGATGCCTTCGCGGTAATAAGGGTGGGAAGCAGCCGCATCAGGTCGTACAGGGGGCGCTGAATCCTCCCCACCAGCTGTATGTATGCCGTCATAGCGCCAAAGGTAACGGTACCCTTCGCCAAGCCGTACGCGCTCCACAGGAAGGCGGTGAGGTAGCCCCCGTTAAACGCGATACCCATGATGAGGTTGGCAACCACCGAAACCCCGGTGCGCTTATCCACGCTACCGTGCAAGCTCGACTGCAAATCGCGCAATCGTCCCAGCTCGCTCTCCTGACGTTCAAAGGTGCGGATAACCGGTTGGTTCAGCAGGTTCTCCTCCACCATGGAGGTAATTTGGCTCTCGCTCTCCTTTATTTCGCGGGTATACTTGTGCATTAAACGGTAGTAGCTCCTACCGAACAGCGCGATGATGGGCAGGCCGACACCCAGGATAATGGCTAGAATGGGGTCTAAGATGTAGAGAACCGCCAGGGCACCTACAAACTGCGCGGCGGCCACGATGCATAGGGGAATCGTGGTAACCAGTACATTCACCACATCATCGCTGTCCTTGATAAACCGCGTGAGCATATCACCGCTATGCAACAACGACAGCTCCTGCCAGCGGGTATAGAGCAACTGCGAAAAGAGGTTGTAACGGATTGCGTTGCCCAGTTTCACCTCCGTCATTCTCCGCAGCCGAATATCCATAACGCGGAAGAGTATGCTGAGGGCCATCAGCAAGATAAGCAACAAAGCGTAATCGATTAGCTCTCCCCCTCGCACCTTGGTGGCAATATCGATGACCTGCTTCGAGCACCAGACAAAAGCGAGCGTAAAGAAGACCCCCAGCAGTCCCAGCAGGATAATTAGCGCAATCCGGAGCCGAAAACCTCGGGTAATGGAGCGTGTAAAAGAGAACGTTGCTTTCATATACGGTGGCTATAACTACCTACAATAGCACAAAGGTAACAAAAGTTTATCAAGCTATTCGCGCCAACAGCAATAATGGTGATTACAACCATTGGCTATTGCAGCGGAGCAGAGAGGTGGAGAAACGAAAACGAAATTAACAGATGACGAAACAGGATTATTAAAAAACATTAAATACAAGGTGTTGAGAATCTCTTTTTTACGATTCGCGAAAAGAATGCACGTTTTGTGATTACATTTGTACAAAAAGAATATGACGACGTTCTCCATGGAGCAACCTGCTAACGCCCACTTCCTGCGCCTGCTCAGCGCGGCCATTTGGGATCACCCTCTCGAGGCGGGCGCTTTCGAGGGTACAGACAATTTGGCCTGGAACGAGATAGCAGATATGGCGCATCGGCAGAGCGTGAGAGCACTGATTGCCGATAAAGTGTTGTCGCTTCCTGCAGAGTGTCTTCCCCCAAGCGATATGACGCTGCGGTTTATCTCCGTGGTTGAGCAGACGAAAAACGCGAACCGCGTAATGATCAGCCTGCTAAAGGAGCTGCAAGAGGAGTACACGCGGGCGGGATTCCCCTTTCTCCTGCTAAAAGGGTTGGCCAACGGCGTGAATTACCCCGAGCCGTTGTTAAGGAACCCGGGCGATATCGACCTACTCTTGTACGGGAAAGGCGATTACGAACGAGCGAGAGAATGGCTTATCCAAAAAGGCGTTGACATTGAACCGGGCGGGGTTGTGCACTACAAGTACTTTCGCAACGGTATCGCGGTGGAGAACCATTCCCACACCACCTACTTCAACAACAAGCGGTATAATAAACTGTTTAAAGAGCTTGAAGGGGATGTTTTGACTAAGGGGGAATTCGCCACCGTGGATATCAACGGCGTATTATCGGTACCGGTATTACCCGTGACGTTCAACGCCTTCTTCCTGTTCCATCACCTGTTTCGCCATTTCGTGAACTTCGGCGTGGGTCTTCGACAGGTGTGCGACTGGGTGCTGTTTCTGCACAAGCACCGGGCGGAAATAGATAGCGAAGAGTTTACCCGTCTCGCCACGCGATTCGCCCTACTCTACCCCATGCAGCTGTTCGCCCGTATCGCCGTTGACTACTTGGGGGCACCAGAGTCTATATTCCCGTTTCCGATGATACCCAACAATCGCCACGCTGATAAGGTAATACGCGACCTCTTGGAGAGCGGTAACTTTGGTTTTCACAGGCCGGGCAAAAAGCGTCCGGAAGAGAAGATGGCGGGCATGTGGTTCTCGTTTGTCACCACGATCAAGCGCTCGATAAAGTTTGCCGCCATTTCGCCGCAACATTGCGCCATACTCCCCTTTACGAAGCTCATAAACCGACTTAAAATCGGCTTTAAATAAGAATTTTGGAAACGCTGAATAATTATATATATTTGCGGTACCAACATGGTACCAAATAGTATTATAATAAAAAGAGCAATCATGAAAATAATAAGCATGCGACAATTTAGAGAGAGTCAAACCAAATACCTCAGACTTGCAAAAAAAAGCAAGGGAGGCATTTTGCTTAAATCACGTGACGAAGGCAGTTTTAGGCTAATACCTGTAACCGAAGATGATATCATCTATTCCAAAGAGGAGCTTTATGCAACGATAGACAAGGCAATGCAGGAATTTAATGAGGGTACGACTGTAGAGCGGAGTGTTGAAGAGATAAAAGCCGATGCCGGGTTATGAAATACCGCATTTTATTCTCAAAAAGAGCAAACAGAGAGTACAATGCCTTAAAAAAAAGCAACAAAACTCTCTTTCAAAAAATTGCCCTTCTATTAATAGAAATTGCTGATAACCCAAGAATGGGAAAGGGCAAACCAAAACGTCTAAAATATCAATCAGAAGAGGTATGGTCTCGTAGGATTGACAAAAAAAACAGACTGGTTTACGTGATAAAAGATGAAGTCGTCGTGGTGATCGTTTCTTTAATGGGTCACTATGAAGATAAATAGATACTAAAAAACACCCATTGACTAAAGTATATTATACTATCGCAGGGCACCTGATGGCCATAGAGACCCCCTCACCGGAGGATACCGCTCAACTGTTGCCCAGTTTCACACCGTTTCGGATTGTACCAGGATCCGGAAGTCCCACTCTACCCGCTCAGTCGCCCCTCCTGCTGCTTTTCAAGGGCAACGAGAAGCTGGAGAAGCCTGACGGCGAACCAAGCGAGGAGGTGTGCCTTGATGGGGTGATGTTCAGCATCTACCACCGCGAAGACAGCACCTGGATTGCCATAGGGCGCGATGGCGTGGAATATGTCATGTTCGCCTCGGCAGACAAAAAGAGTTACAACTGCAACCTGTCGCTAACCGACCCGCGGGAGCAATTTTTTGCCATCGCCTTTTTGCGTATCGCGTTCTTGCTGGCATCTGCCCCCTACAGGACCCTGAAGTTGCACGCCTCGGTGATCGAGAAAGGGGGCAAAGCCTTGATATTCTTAGGCAAGAGCGGTACCGGCAAGAGCACGCACAGCAGGCTATGGCTCAAACATGTGCCGGGATGTTCCCTGTTAAACGACGATGAACCCATCGTGCGCGTCATGGATAACGACGAGGTACTTGTTTTTGGGGCACCCTGGAGCGGCAGTACCCCCTGCTACCGCAACGTGTCGGCAAAAGTAGCGGCCCTCTTGCAGTTGGAGCAGCACAGCGAGAACATCCTCACCGGTCCATTGAGTACAGAAGCCTTCGCTCCGCTATTCCAATCGGCCGCCCTGTTGCAGTCCGATGAAATCCACAGGCAGCAGGTGGTATCCACGGTGTTGGATATCGCCGAGAGGGTACCGGTCTACAGGCTCCAAAACAAACCCGAGCGGGAGGCAGTAGCCCTCTCCGCATCGTTACTGACCGAAAATAACAACATCCTATGAGCAGTATAAGACGGGCAACGGTTAGTAACAGCGTGCTGTTTCACGAGGTGGCGGAGATGGTGGCGTCAGGTCACCGGGTAGAGATCGTGGGGAAAGGGAACAGCATGTTTCCCCTGATAAGGGGTGACATCGATAAAATAGTGCTGCGGAAAACCGATGACCGTTCGATAGCCAAAGGGAACCTGCTGCTTGTAAAGTTGCCAAACGACAACTACGTGCTGCACCGGGCAAAAAGGTATGATACGCACACCGTGACCCTTCAGGGCGATGCCAACCTGCGTGGTGTAGAGACCTGCCGAAGGAAAGATATTATCGCGGAGGCGGTGGAGGTAATCAGGGGCGAGAAGAGGGTGACCAAGGGGAGTTTCGCGTGGAAGCTATTTCACCGATTAAGCTTGCAGCCTTACTGGATACGCCGGGTGGTGCTAGCAGTGTGGCGACGGGTTTGCCGATAAATACAATAAATATAAATAATAGGGTATGAAACTGAAACTAAAAGAGGGGTGCGTGGTACGAAAAATCGGTAACGACAGCGTGATTATCCCGAGTAGTGGCGAGAACCTCAATATGATGCGAATGATAAAACTAAACAGCTCTGCAACCTTCCTGCTGGAGCAGATACAAAAAGGGGTGTTTAACAGGGATGAACTGGTGCAGTTGCTAATGGACAAATATGCCATCGAGCGGGCCGTCGCTGAAAAAGATACCGACGCGTTTATAGCCAGACTGCGCGAACAGTCTCTGTTGGAACCAACAACCCTATGACGTCACCCTGCTACAATCAAGGCGACTTACAGATTCTGTAAGTCGCCTTGATTTACCGAGTGTCCAAAAAAGTATACCAAACTTCGACATTTTAATAGGGACCCGAAAACGCGAAGTCTTCATTTCCATTCCATATGCTATATATATGGTAAACTTTACCAAAGGTTACTGTTCTCCCGGAGAGAAAATCTATGCCTAGTTCGCCATTATTGAAACCAACTCCCCCAGTAAGAAGTGTAGGAATTTTAGTTTTACTTGCTATCCAACGGTAAAATACAGTAGAAGCACCCGCTGCCAATTGGTTCCCGTATAAAGGGGCACCATCTTCGTTTATAAGTAAAAATAAGTAATTTAGGTTACCAGTATAGCTGGTGGAGAAAGTATGGCCGGAAAAATTAAATGATGTAGTCTCAGGATTAGTATAAGGATTAGCAGTATCAGGATCATAATAATTTCCATTATATACCCAATCAACATTACCTAATCCCAATGCTGCTATTTCAAAGCGAGTTGGTAAATAAATCTCATCATCGGTGTTGTTTTTAAAATGTATCGCCATTATCCATCCAGCATGTATTAGGTTGATTGGACCTATGTTAGGATTTTCTGTATTGGTAATATTTGTTTTCTCGAAATAAAGCATAGGTCGCGATATACCCCTTTGACTGGTTGGATTGAGTTGATTTAGTGTGACGCAGAAACTTTCATGCTGTTCTAAATCGTATATTTTCGTGTTAGGTCGAAAATAACCGCCATCCGTATCAATACCATTTGTTTTTTGATAAACAACGTATAAGTTGAAAGTTACACCGGAGGGAATTTGTTCAGGAACAGCAAAAGTAAAATTAGCCGACTTACCATTGGCACTTATGCTACCTGGAACAATAGTGGCATCTACGTGGTAATAATTAGCGTTGTATTCAAAGCAAAGCATTAGCTTATCGGTTGTCTCCCATTTAAGGATTAAGCCTTGCGGCGTTCCTGAATCGGGCGTAAGAGATACACGAGTTGCAGCATCATCCTCGGGAGATGTCATGGTAACCGAGACTGTAACCATTTTAGGTTCAGCTTCGATTTCTATATTTTCCTTCGCGCAGCCTGTTAAAATAAGGACGAAGAGCGCGGCAATAATGAATAATTTATTTTTCATAGGGTCATTAATTTTTAGTGTGTAATTGGTTTAATGATTTTACATTTTAATAATAAGTAAGCTTACCAAGACCAGTTATCTCCCTCCATATCATCTAATGTACCATCACCACTTCCGAGGAAGTTATGGGTAAGTTCAATGTCGATAACCTCCACTTGAGGTGAAGTGTAAAGCACAGCAGGATTATTTGCCTGCACTTGCTCTAAGTGCTTTTCGTTTAGAGTCTTTCCTTTTGTTTTCATGTGTTTTATATTTAATTATTTACAATATGGTCACATGGAACCCGCATTAATCATGTTCTTGTGTGTGTAACTGATTTACATGCTCGTTTCATGCGATTATTTTATTTTTTGTTTTGGTGTATGGAACTATTCCGTTAAGGCAAATGTGCATTGGACAAGTTTACTTGGAGAAGGCCATGGCGAGGAATAGTCTAATTTCATGAACTATTTCGTTAAGCCATGCGAGCAGAGGACAAGTTTACTTGGACTATGCCGTGGCGAGAAATAGTCTAATTTCATGAACCTTCGATGTTTAAATTTAAGTTTAAGTTATGTTTAAGTTATGTTTATGTTTTTCATAACTAATATTTGGTCTGTTAAGCAACCGTGAGAGCCCGCGCAACTTGATTGTTGCTGAATACCCCTTAAGAATTATTAGAACAAAATTACTACATCGTGGAAAGGGAATAAAGAGGACAGGTGGTCTATTTTTATTATGCGTACAAAATAGACCAACTATTCACTATACGTTGTTCGATAAGTGAGAGCAGATAGAGAGGATGGCAACGGCTAATAAAGAAGTAACTATAAGTCCTGAACACAAAAATCCCCGACTTGATTAGCCGGGGATTGTGTGTTGTCTGCGTTTTATCTATTGTCTATGCTAATTAGTTGAAATTTCTTTTACCTTTATTCTTGAATCCGCATTGTCGGTATACAGTGCATAGAATTTGTTATCTGTGTTGGTTTTATTGACTGCTGCTACCTCAGTGTTTGCCTTTACTGTTATATCCATATAGGAACCCTCTGTGGTTGAGTACTTGTAAAACAGGTTATTGGAACCGGAGAGTCCTGCAATTTCACACCTATGTGATAGACTGTAGGGAACAGCAGTACCTGTGGTAATATTAGTCGGATTAGTGAACTCTGCCTTTGTCCCACTACCATCAATAGTAATTGTAGCTGTACGGTTACCATTAGTATCTTTATAAAGTGCAACAACCTTAGTGCCATCAAACTCTACATCATATAGATCATGCTGATCAGTCGAAGCTGTTGCAGAGGCGCCACTTGACACCCCTCGCATTCTAATAGATATGCTATAAGTACTGTTTTCCATAGTAGGATAATGACAGCGTTTATGAGCTATAATGTAATATTTAGCGGATGCGTCCACAGCAATACGAGAGCCTTTAATATAGTAATAATCATCCCATCCATTAGCATATCCGTCAAAGATAAGGGTGTTTGCAAATGAGCCGTTTTTGTTGGTTGCATACATGATATCAGGGAGATCGGTTGGGTGGTTGTTCGGATTTCCTCCTTTCGTATCGGTATAGGTGATATGAGCATAACCGCTGCCATCCACATCGATATCGGGCTTTGAGCATTCCCCGGTACCTCCGACATTGTTGCTTACAATGTAATCTGTACTCCAGTTCGTACCATCATGTTTTCTATAGGCAATCCTATTATCAGGAGTTGTAAAGACTACATGCGGGTGGTTTGTTCCATCTATTGCCATACGTGCCTGGCTGCCTGTGCCTAAAGAGGTTTCGCCACACCAGGTGCAACCATCTTGCGTGCTGTTATAATATACATTTTGGTCTCCTCCGCCTTTTGAGTAAACCACACCTATAAAATTGCTGCCTCCGTCTGCATGCATCACATCACCGGTAGGTGGCGGGGAAAATGTATTGCAAGTAAAATAGAGATTGGTACCATCCCATAAAGCATAGAGATGATACGCTCTTCCTGCCTGCATAACAGAACTTCGAGCCGGCTTGCAATTAGCGGAAACAATAAGTTCTCCGACAGATGGCTGAGCATTTATCTTGATTTGCGGAGTATTTACATTTTTAGGCATTACCCATTGCGCTAGCTGTACGGTCTCTCCAGCCTGAATAGTTACAGCTTCGGTAGCTGGAGGATCTTCTTGAACAGTTGGAAAACCTTTGTAAATCAAATCGTAATAAGGAACATTCCCACCATCAGGCTTATAATACCATATTGCTCCTCCATCATTATTTGTTAAGGTAGGAGTAATAGTAAGGGCTGCTCCTGAACTGTTTTTAAAATTGAGACACTGCAATAGTCCCAAATGATTGAATTGGATGTTGATTTGACCTAATGGGGGTGTTACATCAAACTTGCCCCATATAGGCACATTGTTCAAACCGGATAATAAACTAAAGCCTACAGGTGAAATATTTACTCTTATCTCGTCATTATAAGTACCACCGATATGAAACGGTGCCCCGTGAATAGCGTAAATAGTATATTTGTTTGCAGGATTAAATCCTGGTTGCACTGGCGGTACAGTGACGGTAAATGTAGCCACTTTCCCGTTTGAGGAAATATTCTGCTGCTCCAACGTTACCGGTGTCCCCTCCACAAGAGTCATAGCGCCTTGCTTAAAGACAAAATTAATCACATCTCCCGCTTTCCATTTAACGATGATATCTTTTGAATCTGTGTCAGGTGTTAAGCTAAGGCGGGTTTGTGATGATTCATCCGGCATGGATGCCGTTATCACAAGCGTGCTTCCTTCTGTCTCAGGCGTTGGCTGCTCGTTTTCAATCTCATTTTCGGCGCATCCGGCAAAAAGAATGAGCAGCGGCGCTATCCATATAAAAAGTTTATTTCTCATCTGTCTGTTCATTAATAAGTGCATGATTAGTATAAGAGTAGATTTGATCACACGTTACCAATCTTCACCACCAAAATTATCCGGTGCATTACCCCTGCCATTACTTGGCTGAAGGATGTTTTGAGTCAGTTCAATGTCGACAACTTCGATGTCGGGCGCAATGTATTGCCCCGCTGCCACGGGTAATGCGAAACAACGTTCAGCGTTATGCAAGGCTGATACGCATTCGCTTGATTTGAATTCATTTTTATCCATAATCAATAAAATTTGTGTACTTACCCCAAAGTTAGATGTTTTTTTAGTATCGTGAAACATTTTAGTGAAAAGTTCTGAGTCACGAGGTGCGTAGTGAGTGGCGGCGAATGAAATGTTGAGTTCATAGCTCCCTTGCACCTCGAAACAATGTCAAAAGCCAATAAAGGACGCACGTTCATTCAAAAAAACTCCCTTTCACTACCGGTGAAAGGGAGTTTTGCTGATCGAAAGATGGATTTAATATCCAATCTTCCCACCTCCCCAACTAGCCGGAATAGAGCTATAGTTGGTTAACTTATTGGCACCTTTAAAACAATCATTATAGGTCCATGTGTTACCTGCTCGACCATATGTCCATAGCGGAGGGGCGGTACCGGCATTGGCCAGTTTCTCTCCTGTCCTGTTAAAACAAAAACTCCAATCCATATCTCCTCTATTTTCAAAGAAGGTGGAATTTTCCGGAGGGAAAAGTCCGGGTTTTATATACAAGTATGTGCAGCAGTCGCAACAATAAGAGAAATTGTTTATATGCGTATTGTTGTGAAAGAGTCCCGCCGGAATGGATACCAAGTTTTGGCAGAGGGAAAAGCACCAACTGAAATCAGTTGCTGCTGGTCCAAAATTGGGGAATGGAGTAAGTACAGCCGTGAGCCATTTATCGCCTTGGAAGGTAAGCTGTGGCATCTGTTTATTGGTGGGCTCTTCTTCGTCGGAGTAGATGGTGATGATACGTTCGCCCTTGTGTTGGTAAAAATGCTCAGCAAGGATACCATTTGTCAAGTTAGTTCCTTTCGCGATTTCTGTCGGGGCTCCCTCTCCCCAGTAGATTGTCAGGTTGGCAGGACTGACGTCGGTGGAGTTTTTAAGCTTTATCCGGTAGTCCGTGTTATTATTTGGATTGATGGCAAAGCTGAACTCACTCTTGGCATCTGACCAACCCATGTTCACGGTGGCGGTGTAGCGTTTTCCGGGAAAATAGGTTTTACCGGAAGTTTGAGGACTAACCCATTCGTATGACTTAGCTAAACCTATCAACATTACCTTTACCCTTCCGGTATTACCAAGAACCATATCGTTAGGGGGAAAAGCAAGATAAGCGGTCAGGTCCGTTGTGCCTTGAGCTACACCAGATATATTAAGAGCAGCCCAATGGGTATACCCGTTCAGTGATTCCTCAGTCTTCCACAATATTTTCGTGAGACATAAATCAGTCGGTATGTCAGAAAGTACAAATTTTATAACGCTACTCTTAGCGGCCATTTGAAAGTTATCGGTGATGAGTCTGCCCGCCGTCTCGTCACTCATAAAGAGGTGTTTGTTGATATGTCCTGTGGTATTATCCCCGACCTGCGTCTGTTCCCAAAACTCAAAGCCGGGAACCGGAATGACTCCGTTCACATCATGATGTACACTTCCGTCTTCATTAAGTTTTACGGCATCCGCGGGATAAAAGGCTTTGTAGGTGGAGGCACCCGCTACAGTTAGCCCGGAAAAACTATTGCCTCCATTATGGCTAAAGATAGAATATCCCTTATAGGTAGTACCATCATATCCGACCAGCATTATTTTGTCAGTAGTTTCCCATGCAACTGTAATCGTGTTGTCTTGGTTTTCAGTATAGGAGACACGAGTCTCCGGCGACATATTGGCACTGATGGTAACCATCCTTACCTCATTCTCACTTACCTCATTCTCATCAGGTTCGGGAAGATTGTTATCATCGGTACAGCCCACCACCAATAGAGCTAACAGTGCAAAAATAGATAGTTTGAGTTTCATGCCTGTTCTTGTTTAAACTGTCGGTTATCACCGTTCAGCAATTGATTGATTTTAAATTGTTTACTTAGACGAAAAAAATCAAGATCCTTAAAGAGCTTAACCCTTTCCTTACTACCACGCGGATCCTCCATCTGTATAGTCGGGTAAACCAAAGTCCTGTTGAGCAGGAGCAGGACTGTTCTGGAGGATATTTTGGGTCAGTTCAATGTCAATAACCTCCACGTGAGGCGCTGCGTAAAGTTCAGCAGAATTACCTCTTGCTACTTGCTCTAAGCGCATTTTGTTTGACTTATTTCCTTTTGTTGTCATTTTGTTTAAAGTTGAGTTTATGACTCTTATTCATTTTAATACTTTTTCAACGAACCTACTTTTGTCGATTCTAAAGATAACAAAAAACAATACCACATTTTACAGGGAGTTTAGTAAAATAACCCGACAAATGTATAAAATAAATTCCAACTTTTCTGATTTCATGATAATTTTTTTATTTCATGAAAAAAAACCCATTCCATGAAAACAAAACGGTTTTTAGGTAGGTTTCCACCTAATTCCCCCCGGGCAACCATCATAAACATTGATCTCCCCGTAATAGAAAGCACCCCCGCGAAACTGATTTCGCGGGGGTGCTTTACCAAATGCTTTACATAAGCTGTCGCTCAGCGTAAGCCACACTTGCAGAAGTGCTACCTTTCAGGGGGTGCTTCAACGTAGGTCTCTTTGTAGTAGGGAGCGTTGTTCAGGAAGTCGTAGCTCTCCTTCACACCTTCGAGGGGTGTTCCGGTGTAGCGCTCTACCTCCACGATCATGTACTTGGCACCCGAAGCGTCCACGTTGTTGAAGATGTTCTCGAAATCCACTTTTCCACTACGTCCAATCTCGGTCTCATCCTTGATATGGAGCAGCTCAAAGCGACCGGGGTACTTGTTGAAGTAGGCCACGGGATCTTGCCCACCTTCGATGACCCAGTAAACGTCCATCTGGAAGAATACCTTGGCGGGATCGGTGTTCTCAATCAGGTAGTCGTACATCAACGTGCCTTCAATCTCGTTGAACTCGAAGCTGTGGTTGTGGTAGCCGAAGCGCATGCCCGCGGCGTTGCAACGTTCACCCAGCTGGTTGTAGTAGTCGCAATAGACCTGCAGGTCGGCCAACGTGGTGGGCGTGGGCATCCAGGGTACCACGATGTACTTCATGCCCGCGTCCTTATGGGCTTGGATGGCGGCATCCCACCATGCCCAGGTCTCGTCCCAGTTGGTTTCTGCCGGCTTCTCGGCCAGAGGCCTTGAGGTGTGCGAGGAGAGTACTTCCATCCCCACGCTCTCGATCGACTGCTTAAAGTCGGCCGGCGACAAGCCGTAGAACTGCCCGTCGTTGTAACCGGCGGCTTCTACTCCCGTGTAGCCCATCTCGGCTACCTGAGCGATGGTAGCCGTGTAGTCGGCCTTAATGTCATCGCGGACCGAGTAGAGCTGCACGTAGATGTCTTTCCCTTTCGGCTTGGCATCCTCTTTTGGGTTGCACGCGGTGAAAAGCAACAACCCGCATAAAAGGGTTACCATTGATAATGTTATTTTTCTCATTCTATTTCTCCTTTTTATTCTTGTTTGACTTCAGTTACTCCATTATTTTTACCTTGATATTCCGGTACCAGACGTTGTCGCCATGATCCTGCAGGCCGATGTAGCCTTCACGATCGGGTCCGCCCGCGTTGTTCAACAGTTCAAACGCCAACGGCCATTTCTCTTGGCTGAACTTGCTGGCCTGCAGCATATCGGTCCACTGTTGCGTCCAGAGGTGATACTCAACCACGTTCTCGCCGTTTTGCCTGTGTACCACGGTCCCCTTGTACACCATGATAGCACTGCTGTTCCACTCGCCAAAAGGCTTCGCGTTCTGAGGTTCGGCGGGGATCATGTCATACAGCGACATCGACTGCCGGTTGTTGTTCACGCCCATCTGCGCGTCGGGGTGGTTCTCGTTGTCTAAGATCTGCGCCTCGGGTGCCGAGATGTAGATCGGTTCCATCCTCATCTCACCGCTGTTGGGATCCTTGGTCTGGATCTCTTGCGCGAGGTAGAAGACGCCCGAGTTGCTTCCCTTGTCGACCTTCCATTCAAATTGAAGTTCAAAGTTTTTAAACTTGTGCGTGAAGATGATATCCCCACCATCACCATCCTGAGCTTCGCCACCACCAGAGCCGTTAAACTTGATGGCTCCATCGTCAATCGTCCATTTGCTGGGCACATGCTCTTTACCATACCCTCTCCAACCGGTAAAATCCTTCCCGTTGAAAATAGAGATAAAGCCATCAGCATCCACTTCAAAGTCGGCCAAATCGACCTGGGGGTTATTCACGACCACGTACTCGGGTACGGCACTTTCCGTGGCATCTCCTTCGCCCGCGGCTTTCTTCTTCCCACCGGCGCAAGCCATAAGTAATGTCACAAGCATAAAACAACTTAATCCGTTAATTATTCTTCTTACTTTCATACGATAATTTGATTTTTTTGTTTTTCATTTAGTTCTACAATATAGTAATAAGGAACAACGACTTGCAACCGGTGCAAATCGTCGTTCCCTTACTGCTTATCTATTACGGCATGTCCGGTAACTTCCAGCCGTTTTGATAGGTGTGCTTGATCATCTCGTTCGCGTACTCGACAGCGTTCACCGGCTCGGTCCAGGTCTTATCGAACGTGGGGTGACCATCTTTAATGGTGAAGCCGTCCTCGATAATGGTTTTTATGGTCGCGTCGGCGGGAATATTGGTGAAGCGCATGTTTTCGCCATCCCATTCCAGTTCTTGGTTCAACGCTTGCAGCCTTACAGCCAGCACGCCCATCACCACCATCTCGTTGAAGGGACCCGCTTCGGAGAAGGGAGATGCCGTCTCTACGCGATTCTCGGGAGACTCCTTACAAGCGCGTACCCAATCCATCTCGTGCGAAAGGGTAACCTCACGCTGCGTCTTTGGCGAACTGGGTTTGCGACCGGAGAGCAGCCAGGGCCTCACGCCGTAGCAACCGCAGATCAGCGTATCTTCCGTTCCGTAGAAGATAACGCCGCCACCGGCATCGTTCAGGTTCTTTCCTGCCGGGATGCCTTCGGGACGGATGGGTGTCAAGCCCCCGTCGTACCAGTACACCTCCACCTCGGGCATGCCCACCTTGGGTAGGTTAGCCCGCTTCGGGAAGACGTACTTTACCATCTGCGCGTTCGGCGCGCAATCGGTCAGCAGCATCGTCGAAGAACCCTGCACCTTGGTGGGATACTTGAGGTTCAACCCTTTAAACACGGGATGAAGGATATGGCATGCCATATCGCCCAGCGCTCCGGTACCGAAGTCCCACCACCCGCGCCAGTTCCAGGGATGGTAAATCTCATTGAACGGGCGTTTTTTGGCCGGCCCAATGAAAAGATCCCAGTTGAGGGTCTTGGGTACCTTGTGCGTCTCTTTCGGTATCATCAGCCCCTGCGGCCAGATGGGACGGTCGGTAAACGTGTCTACCCGTGTCACCTCTCCAATCTGCCCGTCATGGATCCAATCAATCACCTGACGTACACCTTCGCCCGATGAACCCTGGTTACCCATGCTGGTGGCTACCTTGTACTTCTCAGCCAGCTTGGTGAGCAGGCGCGACTCGTACACGCTGTGCGTGAGCGGCTTTTGCACGTACACGTGCTTGCCCATCGTCATCGCGTCGGCAGCAATGATCGCGTGCGTGTGGTCGGACGTGGCCACCACCACCGCGTCGATGGTTTTGCCCATCTCGTCGTACATCTCGCGGTAGTCGTAGTACTTCTTAGCGTTCGGGTACTTCTCGAACACACCTTGACTGTATTTCCAGTCCACGTCGCACAATGCCACGATGTTCTCGCTCTGGAGCGCGTTCAAGTTGGCATTACCCATACCCCCAACTCCCACGGCAGCGATGTTGAGCTTATCGCTCGGTGCTTGATAGCCCATGCTTTTACCAAGTACCTTAGAGGGTACCACCGTTAAACCGGCCGCCGCGATCGCACCGGTTTCTAAAAACCTTCTTCTCGAAATTTTTGATGACATAAAAAAAATTTTTGTGTTTAATGTAAAAAAGATCGTTCTATATCTTCACTTATTGCCTATAATGTATTGCTTGTTGGATAGCTTTTCTGTCAGGTTGCCGCGCAAAGCAATTCGTACCGTAAAATTAAGATAAATATCAGTGAAAATGAAATTTTAACGGGGTAATCAGGTGAATTTATCCAAAAAATAGTGAATTAACCAATAAAAGTAGTAACTTTGTTATAATCTATAGTAACATAACGGCAAAACAGCCAAGGAGCGGTAAGCAGTAAGTATAAAGTAAGTATAAAGTATAAAGTATAACCCATACCGAAAGTAAAGTAAAACGTTTAAACGAGAAGGAACAGAATAATGGCACAAAACACTTTTTTAGGCTTAATTGAACAGAGCATCCGAAACCATTGGGAGATGCCGGCGATGACCGATTATCAGGGTCGTACGTACCTATACAAGGATATGGCCCGCGAAATTGATCAACTCCACCACTTTTTTAACAAGGCGGGTATTCAAAGGGGCGACAAGGTGGCCATATGCGGAAGGAACTCCGCGAACTGGGCCCTTGCCTTTTTCGCCACCCTATCTTACGGGGCAGTGGCTGTCAGCATCCTGCATGAATTTGACAAGGGGAGCGTGCAGTTCATCGTGGATCACTCCGATTCAACCTCCTTTTTCGTGGATGAAAGCATATGGGGACAACTGGATAGCAAGCAGATACCCAAGGTGAACACCGTGTTCTCGCTCGAAGACTTCTCCCTACTGAAATCGGACTCGAAGGAGCTGAAGCAGTTTCACGCGGAATCGGCCTCCTTTTTTGAAGAGAAGTACCGGAAAGGGTTCTTCGTGAACGACCTCTCCTTCCGAACCGAGAAACCGGATGAGCTCGCGGTACTAAACTACACGTCCTGCACGACGAGTAGCCCCAAGGGGGTGATGATCCCCTACCGCAGCCTCTGGTCGAACACCAAGTTCGCCAACGACAACCTCGAGCATATTCATCCCGGAGACGATATCGTCTGCATGCTGCCCATGGCACACACCTACGGCCTGGCTTTCGAGATACTCAACTCCATATCGATGGGTTGCCACATCCACTTCTTAGGGAAATCCCCCTCGCCCAGGGTGTTGCGAGAAACCTTCGCGAAGGTGAAACCCAAGCTGGTGTTAGCCGTCCCGCTCATCCTCGAGAAGATAGTGACCCGGAACGTCCTCCCCAAACTGGAGACGGGTGCTGCCTCCGTGCTGAAAAAAATCCCGCTTGTGAACGCCGTGGTACACAAAAAGGTACGAAACTCGATGATGGAGTTCTTTGGCGGCAACCTGGTGGAGGTGGTCCTCGGCGGTGCCGCGCTGAATGCCGACGTGGAGAGGTTTCTCAGGAAGATTCGCTTCCCCTACAGCGTGGGGTACGGGATGACCGAATGCGCGCCGCTTATCTCCTACACCTTCTGCACCAGATTCAAGGAGCGCTCCAGCGGCCAGGTGGTCGACCGGATGCGGGTGAAGATCGACTCGCCCGACCCCGAGCACATCACCGGCGAGATATTGGTGAAGGGCACCAACGTGATGTTGGGCTACTACAAGAACGAAGAGGCGACCAAGGAGGCTTTCACCGACGATGGATGGCTAAAGACGGGTGACTTGGGCACGCTTGACAAGGACAACTTCGTCTTTATACGGGGTCGTGACAAAAACCTGATCCTCGGTGCGTCGGGACAGAACATCTACCCGGAAGAGATTGAAGAGCGTCTCAACGCCTCCCCCTACGTGGAGGAATCACTGGCAATTGAACAGGAAGGAAAAATCATCGCCCTCATCTTCCCCAACAAGGAGGCGATAGCCGAGAACAACATCCCCGAGTCAGAGCTTTACGACCTCTTCCAGGAGGTGCTCAACGAGGTGAACGAAAAGCTACCTGCCTACAGCCGGCTCACCTCTTTTCAACTTCGAGAGGAGGAGTTCGAGAAGACGCCTAAACGAAGCATCAAGCGCTTCTTGTATCAGTCGTAAAAACAAAACTGACGAAGGCTGCCTATCGAAATCGTCTGGCGGCCGGTGCTGGTCGTTTTAAAGTAAAAACTCAACTGACGAAGAGTGCCTATGGCTATCGCGTGGATTGAGAGGCGCAGGGGGTAAGGGCAAGTTGCCGCTGTATCAATACTCGTTCCAGCTTTTAATCTGCAAATCGTCGAGCGTGATCGTGCAAAAGGCGGTGATAAAGGCGCTTGCCAACCGGGCGTTCGTGATGAGTGGCACGTTGTGGTCCACCGCGCTCCGGCGGATGATGTAACCGTTGGTGAGCTCCCGCCTTGTCACGTCTTTCGGGATATTGATGATCAGGTCGAACCGCCTATCGGCGATCATCCGTTGGATGTTATTATCTCCCTCCTCGTCCGGCCAGTTCACGTCGGTCGCCTTTATCCCGTTATCGTTCAGAAACTTGCAAGTGCCGTGACTGGCGTAGAGGTCGTACCCTTCCTTACCCAGCAGCTTACACGCTTCCAGCAGGTCCACTTTCGACTTCATCTCGCCGGACGAGATCAATATCCCCTTCTTTGGGATACGGTAGCCCACCGAAAGCAACGCCTTAAGGATCGCTTCCGAAAAATCGTCACCAATACAGCCCACCTCGCCGGTAGAGGCCATATCTACCCCTAACACCGGGTCGGCGTTATGCAGGCGGGAGAAAGAGAACTGCGATGCCTTCACGCCAATGTAGTCGAGGTCGAATGCCGAACTGTCCGGCACGCGATAAGGGGCATCCAGCATCACCCGGGTAGCCGTATCTATAAAATTGTGCTTCAACACCTTGGATACAAAGGGAAAGGAACGGGAAGCCCGTAGGTTGCACTCGATTACCTTGATCTCGTTGTTCTTGGCCAGGTACTGGATATTGAAGGGGCCACTGATGTTCAACTCCTTCGCGATCCGCTTAGAGATCCGCTTCACCCGCCTCAAAGTTTCAAAATAGACCTTCTGTGCCGGGAAGACCAGGGTTGCGTCGCCCGAGTGAACCCCCGCGAACTCCACATGCTCGGATATCGCGTACTCCACCACCTCCCCCTCCTTGGCCACCGCGTCGAACTCGATCTCCTTCGCGTTCTGCAAGAAGCTGGAAACCACCACGGGAAACTCTTTCGACACGTTGACCGCCAACTTGAGGAAGGTGTGCACCTGCTCCTTGTTGTAACAGACGTTCATCGCCGCGCCCGACAGCACGTACGAAGGGCGTATCAACACAGGGAATCCCACCTCGTTGATAAACGCGTCGATCTCCTCGAAGCTACTCATCTCCTTCCAGCGGGGCTGATCGATGCCCAGCTCATCCAGCATCGCCGAGAACTTATGCCGGTTCTCCGCGCGGTCAATCGACACGGGCGAGGTACCCAGGATGGGAACGTTTTGCCGGTGCAACTTCATCGCGAGGTTGTTGGGTATCTGCCCCCCTACCGACACGATAACCCCTTTGGGGCATTCAATGTCGACCACGTCGAGCACCCGCTCGAAGCTCAGCTCATCGAAGTAGAGCCGGTCGCACATATCGTAATCGGTCGATACCGTCTCGGGGTTGTAATTGATCATCACCGACTCGTAACCCAGGTCGCGAGCGGTATGCACCGCGTTTACCGAACACCAGTCGAACTCCACCGACGAACCGATACGGTAGGCACCGGATCCCAGGACCACCACCGCCTCTTTCTCTTTGTTTCGCCGAACCGGGTTCCCTGCCCCTTCGCCGTAGGTAAAGTAGAGGTAGTTTGTCTCATCGGGACGATCGGAGGCCACCGTGTTGATCCGGCAGACGGAGGGCAACACGTTCAACTGCTTCCGGTACTCCCTCGCCCGGATAAGCGCCTCATCCATGGGACCCCGGGGGTCTTCCACGAACCGGGCGACCTGGAAGTCGGAGAAGCCCAACCGCTTCGCCTCCCGAACCACCTCTAACGGCAGCTCCTCTATCTTGTTGTATTCCTTGAGTACCTTCGTAAAGGCATGTATATTATCGAGCCTCTCCAGAAACCACCGGTCAATTTTAGTCAGCTCCGCTATCCGCTCCACCGAGTACCCCTTGGCCAGGGCGTCGGCGATCGCGAATACACGCAGGTCGGTCGGCTTTGATAGTTCCCCATCAAGGTCATCGAAGGTGATGTTGTAGTTCCCCACGAAACCGTGCATCCCTTGACCAATCATGCGAAGTCCCTTTTGAATGGCCTCTTCAAACGATTGTCCAATCGACATGATCTCGCCTACCGACTTCATGGAGGAGCCTATCTCGTGGCTCACCCCGTAAAACTTATTCAGGTCCCAACGGGGAATCTTCACGACCAGGTAGTCGATATCAGGGGCCACGTAAGCCGAGTTGGGGGTTCCCATCTCGCCAACCTGATCCAGGGTGTACCCCAGTGCCAGCTTGGTCGCCACGAAAGCGAGCGGGTAGCCGGACGCCTTGGAGGCCAGTGCCGATGAGCGGCTCAGCCGGGCGTTGATCTCGATCACGCGGTAGTCATTGGTCTCCGCGTTAAACCCGTACTGGATGTTGCACTCTCCCACGATGCCGATATGGCGTACCACGCGGCGAGCGATCTCTTCCAGTATCGCCACCTGCTCGTGGCTCAGGGTGATGATGGGTGCCACCACGATGCTTTCGCCCGTGTGGATCCCCAGCGGGTCGAAGTTCTCCATCGGAACCACCGTGAAGCAGTGGTCGCTCTTATCGCGGATCACCTCGAACTCGATCTCCTTCCACCCTTTCAGGCTCTCCTCCACCAGTATCTGATCAGAGAAAGAGAGCGCGCTTTGACAGAGCTCGGTAAATTCCGCCTCGTTGGTGCAGATGCCCGATCCTTGTCCCCCCAGCGCATACGCTGAACGAACCATGACCGGGTAACCGATATCCCGGGCAGCCTGCAACGCGTCTTCCAGGCTGTTCACGGCCCGCGATACCGGCGTCTTCACGCCAATCTCATCAAGCTTCTTCACGAAAAGATCCCGATCCTCGGTAATCATGATCGCCTCCACGGAGGTGCCCAATACCCGCACGCCGTACTTATCAAGCGTGCCATCCTCGTAAAGCCGAGCACCGCAATTGAGCGCGGTCTGACCGCCAAATGCCAGGAGGATACCATCCGGCCGCTCCTTCTCGATCACCTTCTCCACGAAGAAGGGGGTGATAGGCAAGAAGTAAACGGTATCGGCCACCCCCTCGGAGGTTTGTATGGTGGCGATATTGGGGTTAATAAGCACCGTCTCGATGCCCTCTTCTCGCATCGCCTTTAGCGCTTGCGAACCGGAGTAATCAAACTCACCCGCCTGCCCGATCTTGAGGGCACCGGAGCCGAGCAAAATTACTTTCTTGATGTCGTTGTCCATGCTTTCGTACGTTCTTAACCATGAAACGGACCCCCCTTTCGCCTGCAAGGCATACCGCGATAAGCGTAAAAACCCACGAAAGTCGAATCCTGACTACCTCACTGGTATTAGCGTGCAAAGGTAAATAAAAAAAGGGAACGCGCCAACGGGTTACAGACCCGCGAAGCATTCCCCTTTCTCAACGACCCGCCACAACAAGCGTCATAGACGGGTTAATAGAAAGACGTGTGAAATGGCAACTTAAAGTTTCCTTGCTCCATCGCTAATCACCACGTCGTACACCTTGGGCTCGTGGCCATACTTGGCCTTGAACTGCGCCTTGGCATCCTTGATGAACGAGTCGTACAACTCATCCTTCACCAGGTTGATGGTACATCCGCCAAAGCCCCCTCCCATCACGCGCGAACCGGTCACGCCATGCTCCCGGGCCACGTCGTTCAGGAAGTCGAGCTCTTCGCAGCTCACCTCGTACACCTTGCTCATGCCGTGGTGCGTTTCGTACATCTTCTGCCCCACGGTCTCGTAATCGCCCCGCTCCAGCGCGTCGCTCACGTCCCGCACCCGTTGCGTCTCCTCGATCACGTAGGTCGCACGCTTGTAGTCCTCCGCCGGCATATCATCCTTCGCCTCGTTGAGCATCTCCATGGTGGCGTCCCTCAGGAACTCCACCTCGGGATAGCGCTTGGCGATGGTGGCCGCGGCGTTTTCGCACGAATGGCGGCGATCGTTGTAGGCGGACGATGCCAGCTCGTGCTTCACTAGCGTATCGAGAAGCACCAGCCTGTACCCTTTGGGGTCAAACGGGAAGTACGCGTACTCCATCGTCTTGGTGTCAAGGCGAATCAGGTGTCCCGCCTTTCCGAAGAGGGAGGCGAACTGGTCCATGATGCCGCACTTCACGCCCACGTAGTTATGCTCGGTGGCTTGCCCGATGCGTGCCAGCTCGAACTTGTCGATTCCCAGGTCGAGCAGGTCGTTCAAGGCAAACGCGTAGGTACTTTCGATCGCGGCCGAGGAGGACATCCCCGCGCCCAGGGGCACATCGCCCGCGAAGGCGGTATCGAACCCCTTGAGGCTTTTCCCGCGCTTGATGATCTCCCGGCAGACACCGAAAAGATACTTCGCCCATCCCTCTTTGGGCAGATCCTCTTCGTTAAAACCAAACTCCGTGTACTCGTCCAGGTCGATGGCGTAAGCCCTTACCTTATCGGTACCGTTAAAGCGAATGGCAGCGATGATCCCTTTATCGATCGCCCCCGGGAAGACGAAGCTCCCGTTATAATCGGTGTGCTCCCCGATGAGGTTTACACGCCCGGGGGACGCGTAAACTTCAGGGGTATGGTTTCCAAACTTCTCTTGAAAATGTTTAATTACTTCTTGTTTCGTCATTTCTTACTACAAAATTTTTCATGTTTACTAGCAACGTGCACGACTCATATTGTCGCTTCACGTTTTACAATCCACCACTTTCACCTTTGCCGTCAATTTACTCCTCGTCGGTCACCACGATATCGGTGTTCACGTTTTTCGATCCGATCAACGCGTAGTAAAGCAGGTAAGCGAGACCGATGAGCGGCACGATATAAGAGAGCATATAGGTAGAATTATCGGCCACCCAGTTCTGAACCAGCGGGAGAACCCCACCACCAACCACCATCATCATGAAGATGCCCGAGGCTGCCTCCGTGTACTTCCCGAGGCCTTCCACGGACAAGTTAAATATACTTCCCCACATAACGGAGGTACACAACCCGCACAATACCAACAGCAGCGCGCTGAGAGGTACCACGGTCATGGCAAACGACGAACCGGTAAATACCGGCATCAAGGTAGTGGTGGTTTTCGGCGCGATAATCGCCCCAAGGATCAACAATATCCCTACCGCCGAAACGGTAGTGAGCATCACCTTGCTGGAGACCTTACCGCCAACCAAGCTCCCGATGAAACGACCAACCAGCATCAAGAACCAGTAGGTACCGGCCACGAAACCTCCAATGGTGGCGGCGTTGGCAGGTGCATCTACCCAAGCGCCCATCTCGGTAGTGTTGGAGAGGTAAAAGTTGAGCGTGCCGGGAATCCCTACCTCGATACCCACGTAGACGAAGATGGCGATTGCCCCCAACACGAAGTGACGGAACGCCCAAGGGCTTCTCTCGTACACCACCTTCTTGCCCGACTTGCTCTGCTCGGGGTCTTTAATAGGAATAAACGAGAGGATGATAAAGGCACCCACGAAGACGCCCATCGCGATGTACAAAACGGGGTTCACATCGGAGATGGCCGTATTTTTTGTAACGGTACCAATCAGGGCACCCACCAGCATCGGGGTCAGCGTACCCGCGAGGGAGTTGAACGTGCCACCCAGTTGAATCAACTGATTTCCCTTTTTGCCACCACCACCCAACAGGTTCAGCATGGGGTTAACCACCGTGTTCAGCATACAAACCGAGAAACCGGCGATAAAGGCACCCAGCAGGTAAACGATGAAGTTCGCGGGCAGCGACAGGAAGATGCTGCTTGGATTAACCACGCCAGAGAGGTACTGAACGAAGACCCCTACAAAACCAACCGCGATAGCAACCAGCGCCGTTTTCTTGTAGCCTATCCTACTTAACAGCTTCCCGGCAGGGATACCCATAACCAGGTAGGCCGCGAAGTTCATCATGTTCCCAAGCATCCCCAACGTGTTGGAGCCTTCAAACTTGCTACTCCAGATTACGCCAATAGGCGCCGCGAGATTCGTCACGAACGAGATCATGGCGAAAAGGAACATCATGGTGATAATGGCCACGATGTTTTTGTTCTGTTTCTTTGTCATATCAATACATTAATTAATTAGTTAATTATTTTAGTTAGTTCTATAAAGCCTGTTTGTTTTCCCACTGTGTTTGTTTTCCCACCCTCGAAGCGAACGGTTAGGCATATGGTTCAAACCGTGAGCCCGTTTTAAACCGAGAACTTGTAGGTCGTCCTGGATGTGAACCGCTCGTTGGGTTGCAACACCACCGAAGGATAACCGGATTGGTTGATGCTGTCCGGGAAGTGCTGCATCTCGAAGCAGACGGCGGAGCGCTCGGGATATCGATGCCCGTACTTCGCCGTATAGCTGTCAGACAGCCAGTTTCCCGAGTAAAGTTGCACGCCCGGCTCGGTGGTGTACATCTCCATCGTTATACCCGTTTTCGGGGAGTGGCAGGAACCCACGCGACTGTATTCACCCTCCTCGCTCTTGTTGAGGACGTAGGTGTGATCGTACCCCTTGCCAAAATGGAGCTGCTGGAAATCGTCATCGATACGTGAACCAATCGGGTGAACCTCCGTGAAGTCCATGGGGGTACCCTTCACGGGCTCCGCCGGACCGTACGGGATAGCCGTCTCATCGGTAGGCAGGTAGGTGTCGGCGTTCAACGTCAACAGGTGGTCACCTATGTAGGGGTCTCCCACGCCCGACAGGTTGAAGAAAGAGTGGTTGGTGAGGTTCAGGATAGTGGTCTTGTCGGTAGTTGCCTCGTAGTTGATTTCCAGTGCGTTGTCATCCGTAAGCGTGTAGGTTACGGTTACCGACAGGTTACCGGGGTACCCCTCTTCCCCATCGGGAGACAGGTAAAAGAGCTCGATGCTGTTTTCGGTCACCTTCTTCACGTCCCACACCACCGCGTTGAACCCCTTGATACCACCGTGCAGCGCGTTGGGGCCGTTGTTCACCGCCAGCCGGTACTCTTTCCCCTCAAGGGTGAACCGTCCCTTGGCGATGCGGTTGGCCACGCGGCCGCAGATAGCCCCAAAGTAGGGCTCCGGGGACAACTGGTAGTCGTCTATACTGGAGTGTCCCAACACCACGTCGACCATCTTCCCCTCCCTATCCGGCACCAAGAGCGAGACGATTATCGCCCCGTAGTTCGTCACCGCCACCTCGCTCCCCGAGGGATTGGTAAGCAAATACAACCCGGTTTGCTTTCCGTCTACCATTTTCACAAAAGCATCGAACAGCAAACCGGATTGACCACACAAATTGCCCATGTTGTTCTTGGTTTTTAAAAATAAGTTACCGATGAAGATTGATTCTTTAAAAACGTGTAAATGTAACATCGTTTTTTGAAGCCTCCTAATTATTAAAGGTGTTTTATAACATACATCCTATCATTCGTCGGTTATCTTATTCACGTTCTATTTCTTTTATCTGTTTTGTAACTAATACCTTATCTATTTTATTGCCATCCAGGTCCACGATCTCGAACAGCATGTTCTCGTACTCGAACCGGTCGCCCGTATCGGGAATCTTGTTCATGCACGCGAAGACGAAACCCGCGACCGTCGAGTAATCTATCTTCTCAAAATCGACGATAAAGTCCTCGTTAAACTGGGTCAATATCTCTATCGGGGCATCGCCACTCACCAGCGCCGAATTATCGTCCCTCATGAAGAGCAGCGGCTCCGTCCGCTCCCCTTCCGTCTCATCGGGGATTTCGCCGACCAGGTTTTCAAAGATATCGTGGATGGTAATGATCCCGTCGAGGCTGCCATACTCGTCCACCACCACGGCCACGAACTTGTAGTTGTTCTTGAAGTACTCGAGCACCCGTTGCGCGCGAATGGTATTGGGCACGATGATCGGCTCCTGTATCAATGCCTCGATCTCGAAAGGCTCGTTTTTATTCAATCGTAAGAGAAAATCGCGCATCGAGATGACCCCCACGAAATCATCAATCTTCTCCCGGCAAGCCAACACCCTGCTATGTCGGGTGGCCAACAGCTCTTCAATCACCTCCTCCCTTGGCTTGCTGATGTCTACCCACTCCACGTCGGTACGGTGGGTCATCAGGTGGTACGCCCGCTTATCGGAGAAGTAGAACACCTGCTCGTGGATGATGTTCTCCTCCACGTCGATGACCCCCTCGTGGGAAGCGGTTCGCAGCATGGCCCGTAGCTCCATCTCGGAGATTACCTCCTCCTTTGGCTTAAGCCCGATCAAACGGTTTATAAAGCCGGTAGAGGCCGACAATATCTTCACGAACGGGTAGAATACAATGCTCACCGCGTGGATGGTTGGTGCCACCCTCACCGCCATCTTCTCCGGGTTACTCAAGGCCATGGTCTTGGGTACCAGTTCACCAATCACGATGGAGACGTAGGTGATAAGGACCACCACGATTACCATCGATATCGCCTCGGCAAAGGGTGCCAGCGATGGGAACTGCAAAAAGAACGGCACCAGGTAACCCGCGAACGCTTGACCCCCGTAAGCCCCGTTGATGATACCGATTAACGTGATCCCCACCTGTATGGAAGAGAGGAAGTTATCCGGGTCGGCCTGAAGCTTCAGTGCACGGTTGGCTCCCCTCTTCCCCGCTTTTTGTTCTGCCTCCAGCTTCCGTTTCTTCGCGGATACGATCGCGATTTCCGACAGTGCGAAGAAGCCGTTGAGCAGGATCAGTAGGAGGATAATGACGACATCAATCCACATGGCTTAATCATTCGGGAAGTCGATTACCACAGGGGCGACGGGTATTCTCCCTTGTCTACCAGTGCCTGCAGCTTCGCCACCACGCCGGGGCGGTCATCCGCGTAGGTAACCCCAAACCATTTAGAGGTGCTATCCAGCACCTTCACCGACACCTTCCCGTTCACGATCAGGTGATTCACTAACAGGGGTATAAAGAACTCGGCTTTGAGGTTCTCGGCGTTCTCCTTCAAGAAGGTCACGAAATAGTCGTCGGAGTAGTCGAAATAGTCGGGGGTAAAGCCCCACAGGTTCATCGACACCGGGGTGTTGTCATCAATCGCCACCCACTGGTCTCCATCCTGGTAGCTCACCTTGCCGTCAACCCGCTTCACCTGGGTGCGTTCCACCACGCCGGTCAAGTTTCCCTCGCTATCGGTTTCACACACGCCCCGGGCAACGGTCCCGCTTTCAGAGAGCGTGTTCCCCACCCGGTAACCTACCATGCAGTAGCGGTTTTTGCTGTCGCCCAGCTTGGAGAGGTAGTCGGCCATTACGCCGAAGCTCTCGCAACCGTAAAAATCGTCGGCGTTGATTACCGCGAAGGGCTCGTTGATCACCCCTTTCCCCATCATCACCGCGTGGTTGGTTCCCCACGGCTTCACCCTGTCGGGATGGGGGGTAAACCCGGGCGGAAGCTTGTCCAGCTCCTGGTAGACCAACTCCACCGGGATCTTGTCCTCGTACTTCTTCACGATGATCTCCTTGAAATCGTCCTCGAACGATTTGCGGATTACGAACACCAGCTTGCCGAAGCCCGCGTTCACCGCGTCGTAGATGGAGTAATCCATGATGGTCTCTCCGTTGGGACCCACGCCATCCAGCTGTTTTAGTCCCCCGTAGCGGCTTCCCATACCGGCCGCCAATACAAACAGTGTCGGTTTCATATGATTAAAACGTTGATTTTTAAAGGCATCATACGGAACTCGCTTTTAATCATGCTCGTTTCATACGATTATTCCTTTGTTTGACTTTATGACTTTATGACTTTATGACTTTCAGGCATACCCGTCTCACGCGAACCCCGTTGATTCACCCAAAAGGGACGATTAGCCCGCTCACTTTGCAAATGTACGTTTTTTATTGAAGAGTTAGAAATGAAACTCCATGAATTAATTGCCCATCACTCCATAAGCCGCGCCTCCAGCACCTTGTCGATACTAAAATCCTCCAGGCCCAGGTAATAAGCCGCCACGTCCACCAGCGCTTCCAGGGGCACCAGCCCAATCACCTCGGCACCCACGACGGGTACGCCGTACCGTCGCGCCTCCATGCGCACCATCTCGTGAGCGCGGTAGATGGCCGTTTGGGTGTAGTCAGTCAGGTTCATCGAGACCTGGGTGATGCCCCGCCCTTCCAACGCGACCCCCATCGCCTTGCAACAACGCAGTCCGCCGCCAATAAAACGGACTTTTTTGGCAATAGCCTTGGCGATGTCGAGGTTACCGGTACCCAGGTTCACGTTGTAGGCCACCAGTGGAACGCGGGCGCCAATGGCGACGGCCCCCGCCGTGGGGTGTGGTAGCGATGGGCCAAAATCGGGCTTCCACCCCGGCAACCGCATCTTCTCGGTCAGCCCCTCGAACTCGCCTCGCCGCACGGCCGCCAGGTTCTCGCGGTGGGGTGCCGAAGCCGATTTTTCATACAGGTAGCTCGGCAGGCCATACCGTTGCGCCACCGCCTCGGCCACCTCCTTGGAGATGGCGACCGCCTCCTCCATCGTCACGTTTTTAATCGGGATAAAGGGAACCACGTCCACCGCTCCCATGCGGGGGTGTTGCCCTTGATGCTGGGTCAAGTCGATAAGCTCAACCGCTTTACCAATCGCTTCAATCACGGCAAACTTTATCGCTTCGGGTTCCCCCGCGACGGTAATCACCGAGCGGTTATGGTCTTCGTCACTGCTGTAGTCCAGCAGCTTAACCCCCTTTTTGCCACGAAAGGCATCCGCTATCCTCTCCACTTTCTGCTTGTCGCGTCCCTCACTAAAATTGGGAACACACTCGATGATTCTGCTCATGTTTTCCTCCTTCAACGCTCCTTGAGTAATAATTATATACCCAGTAACCCTTTTACCTCATCTTTTAGCAAAGGCAAATGTTTACTCGTATATTCATCCATAAATCAGTAGTTTAGAATTTTCAATATTTTTTCTCAGATAGGGATTGCGGATTGACCTGTCCTCCAACAAATCTACCTGACGATTAAATAAATCCAACAACGAAAACTTCAGGTTAAAATAGTTGTCAGCGTATTTCAACGGGTCATTTTCGGCAATATCTACCAATAAATCAATATCACTCTCGTCATTAAAGTTGTCTGTGAGTACCGAACCGAAAGCGAAAAGACGGCGCACGTTGTAGCGGCGACACAAATCGGCAATTTGATCTATATAGGGTTCAAAGTAGTTCATAACGCGTTGTTTTTAGCAAAAATAGTTGAAAATATGGCTTTTCACAAGAGCAAAGGGTAAAAACCCGAAGAGTTTAATAAAATAGGGCAACGTGATATGATACCCTTCATACCGTCTATTGTAAAAATCATGACTAATTACCATACCACGATTTCGTCTAAAAACAGCCAGGCGTCCCGCTCCCTGATGGCGGGCGCTTGCACGCGGATATAACGACCCTGGGCCTCCCCATCCCATCCGAACGTTTGGAAAAGGGTGCCGCTGGCATCCTCCTTCACCTCGTGGGTAAGGGTCACCAGCGTCCGGTACGCCTCGTTATCCTCCGAGAGCGAAAAGGTCACCGACTTCGGGAGCCAGATCCAGGCGTTGGCGTTATGCAGGAAGCGCACCTGCAGTTTGGAAATATCTACCGACTCCCCCATGTCGACCACGATATCCAACTCGGGAACCAGGAACCCCTGCCAACGCCCATCGCCATGCGCCTGTCCACCGGGTAACCCATCCACGAGCGCCTCCGCACCCCCGGCGGGGTAATAGCGACTAAAAGGCGTGTTGTAGAGCACCTCTTTACCAATCGCCCGGTGATAATCCACCCGCTGGCTGACCACGTCACCCAGCGGCTCACCCGCCTGAAACAGCCGGGCCGACACCACCGTGGAGTCGGTCACCCGAATAGGGTCAGTGTAGCGCTCGGATCCCATGCCGGGTTCTGAGCCATCGGTACTGTACCTGATCTCCACAGGGTAGCGCTCGGTGGTAAAGGTCACCGCCGTCGCCCTGTTCACCGTGTCTCTCGACAACGTGATGAACGGCTCTTCGCTCAAGGTGTAGGGGTTGTAGCCCTGCTCCTGGAGGATGGGTATCTCGCGGTTAACCCGCTGTCGGAAAGCCTCCCACGACTTCCGCTCAGGGTTTGTCCATGCCACCTCGGCCATCGCCAGCAAGCGGGGCCAGATCATGTACTCCATATGCGCTTCGGTCTCGATATACTCTGCCCACACGTTGGCCTGCACGCCCCACACCCGGGTCGCCTCTTCGGGGTTAAAGCTATCCGGTACCGGGTTGTAGGCATAGACCCTCTCGATGGGCAGGAACCCGCCGATGGCTTCCGGCAGCTTGTCGGGCATCCCCTGGTACTTATCAAAGTAGGCGTATTCACCGGGCGTCATAATCACCCGATACCCCTGTCGGGCAGCCTCAATCCCTATCTCCTCGCCCCTCCAGGCCATCACCACCGCGCTGTCATCGAGGCCCCCCTCCAGTATCTCGTCCCAGCCAATCAGCTCACGCCCTTTCGAGTGCAGGTACTGCTCGATGCGCCGGATAAGGTAGCTCTGTAGCTCCGCCTCATCTTTCAGTCCCTCCCCTTTCATGCGTGCCTGGCATTTGGGGCAACGCTTCCAGTGCTCTTTACTTGCCTCGTCGCCACCCACGTGAATATATTGGGAGGGAAAAAGTTCGATCACCTCATCCAGCACGTTCTCGAGGAACCGGAAGGTCTCCTCGTTCCCGATGCAAAATTCGCCAGCGCTATAGGGCTTGCCCGAGCAGGATAGATTCGGGTAGACGGCCAGCACCTCTTCGGAATGGCCGGGCATCTCGATCTCGGGGATAACGGTAACGTGCCGTTCAGCAGCGTACCGAATCAGTGCAGCCACCTCCTCCTTGGTATAATAACCGCCATAGGCACCGGGCGTCCCTTCGGTCACGTAAGCCCGATCCGATGCCCACCACTCTTTCCACGATGCCTGGGGTCGCCACGCCGCGATGCGGGTCAGCTCGGGGTAGCGATCCACCTGAAGCCTCCACCCCGCGGCGTCCGTCAAATGCCAATGGAACATGTTGAGCTTGTAGTGCGCCATCGCGTCGATCTGCTTTTTCAGGAAATCGAGCGAGAAGAAGTGACGGGAAACATCGATGTGAAGCCCCCTGTAGGCGAAGCGGGGCTGGTCGTTGATCTCGACACAGGGGATGCGGTCACCGCTTCGCACGAGCTGAAGCAACGACTGCAAGCCGTAGAAGAGTCCCACTTCGGAAGGCGAACCGATCTCTACCCCCTTTCGGTTGACCGTTAGGGTATACGATTCATTAGCAATGCTGTTGCCTTTGTCTACACCGTTGGTTTTACCACCGTTGTCACTGCTATGACCGTTACCGCTATTACCCTCTTTATCGCCGCTATTATCACCGTTAGTATCGCCGTTAGTATCGCCGTTAGTACCATCGTCAATATGATCACCCTCACAAGAAAGGAATAGGCGCAACGGCTGCCCATCGTCGTTCATAACAAGCGGGCTACCATTCAGCCAATCGGTCAGTCGTAGCACCACATCTGCCGGCACCCCTTCGGCCACAAGGCGAAACCCTTTGGAAACATCAAGTGATCCTGATCGGGGGGTAACCGAGTTGGGCATAGGGATAAGCTGCAGGGATTCCCGTGAAACCTTACCCGCACTATTACAGGAAGATAAAAGAATTATGAGAAGTAATAGTAGAGGTTTGAAAAGGGGTTTAAAATGGCAATAAAGAGGCATTGTAATCTTAGGTTTCGTGTTGAAATGATACGATGAAAATGTTTCACTGAAAAGTAACGCCGAAAATGTTACGCTGAAAAGTTACGCTGAAAATGTTACGCTGAAAGTGTTACGCCAAAAAGTAACGCCAAAAAGTAACGCCAAAAATGTTACGCTGAGAAATTACGCTGAAAGGTTAGCCTTATATCCCAATGGAACCGGCTTCTTCGAACGACTTCCAAAGGTTATCCTCCGGAACCGGCGCCGTGATCGAAACCGTCTCTTTTGAGACGGGGTGCGTGAACGATAGGGAACGCGCGTGTAGGCTAATACTTCCATCGGGGTTCGAACGCTTCGCCCCGTACTTCAAATCCCCCTTGATGGGGCATCCTATCTTGGCCAGTTGAACCCGTATCTGGTGATGCCGACCGGTCTCAAGGTCGACCTCCAGCAGGTAGTAGTTACGCGAAGCCGCGATAAGTCGGTAGTGCAGCACCGCTTTTTTGGCATGCGGCTTCTCCTGGTTATACGCGACGGACTTGTTGGTCTTCTCGTTCTTGATCAGGTAGTGGGTAAGCCGATCCTCCTCTTTGGGGGGGCACTCCTGCACGATAGCCCAGTAGGTCTTCGCGACCTTTCCATCCCTGAATAGGGTATTCATACGAGAGAGCGCCTTGCTCGTCTTAGCGAACAAGAGCACCCCACTCGTCGGCCGATCGAGCCGATGCGTTACCCCGCAAAACACGTTACCCGGCTTTTTGTACTTCTCCTTCAGGTACTCCTTCACCTTGTCGCACAAAGGCTTATCGCCACTCTTATCCCCTTGGACCAACTCACCGGCCGACTTGTTTACAGCGATCAGGTGGTTGTCTTCGTAGAGAACGGTCATCGCGTTAAGTGTTCATCGCGTTAAGTGTTCATCGCGTTAAGTGTTCGTCGCGTTAAGTGTTCGTCGCGTTTAAGTATTCATTCCCCCGCAGACATGGATCACCTGCCCGCTGACGTACGACGAAAGGTCGGAGGCGAGGAAAAGGGCCACGTTCGCGACATCTTCAGGCGTACCCCCGCGACGCAACGGGATCTGCTTAGCCCACTCGTTACGTATCTCCTCTGAGAGCTGGCCGGTCATCTCGGTCACGATAAAACCGGGAGCGATGGCGTTGGCACGGATGCCACGGGAGCCCAACTCCTTGGCAGTGGACTTCGCCAGGCCAATCATCCCCGCTTTTGACGCGGAGTAATTGGCTTGACCGGCGTTACCGGAAACACCCACTACCGAGCTCATGTTGACGATACTGCCCGACCTCTGCCGCATCATCACGGGGGTCACGGCGTGGATGAAGTTAAAGGCCGATTTCAGGTTCACGTTGATAACCGCGTCCCACTGCTGCTCGCTCATACGCATGATCAAACCATCTTTCGTGATACCCGCGTTGTTGATCAGCACGTCGATGCGCCCAAAATCTTTCATCACCTGCTCCACCACCTGGTGCGACTCGTCAAAGTTGGCCGCGTTGGAGGCGTACCCCTTGCATTTCACACCCAACGAAGCGATCTCCTGCTCCGTGGCCTTACCCACCTCGTCAATCACGAGGTCGGTAAAAGCGATGTCCGCTCCTTCAGCGGCGAATTTCAAGGCGATGGCTTTCCCGATACCCCGGGCGGCGCCTGTAATCAAGGCCGTTTTTCCTTCTAATAACTTCATTGTCAATCTTTATTATTATTCAACTAAATAGTTCATAAATTAGACTATTTCTCGCCACGGCATAGGCCAAGTGAACTTGGCATCTGCCCGTTTGGCTTAACGAAATAGTTCATAAATTAGACTATTTCTCGCCACGGCATAGGCCAAGTGAACTTGGCATCTGCCCGTTTGGCTTAACGAAATAGTTCACTTAAAGCGTAGCTGTACTTTAAGCGTACAACCCCCTGAAGATTAGGGTCGAAATGATATCCCTGTCCTCCTTTTTATTGTAATCGAGATTCATCACGCCCCGAATAACCGGAACCTCCAGCCCCTTGAACGCGTAGTGTACGATCTCGGCCGTTTTCCTGATATTGCCTATCCTGAACAGCCCCTTATCGTGCCCGTCTTTCAAGATGGATTCCAGGTAATAAATCTCTTTCCTGTCGAATACTTTCCGCACGTTCTCCACCTCCCAGATATCCCGGAAGAAATCGGCCCGAAGGGTACCGTTACGGGTAACCACCTCCTTGATAGCCCTGAAGCGGGTGAAAGCAAACAAGACAAGCTTTTCATCGGCTGGCATGTCGCGGGTGACTACCTCTTCGAGCTTACCGTACAACCCGTTTAGCTCCGATTCGATGACGGCCTTGTAAATATCCTGCTTGCTTCTAAAGTAGGTGTACAGGGTACGTCTGCCACGCCCCGACGCTTCGGCAATATCGTTCATAGTAGTGCTCTCGACCCCTTTCCTGGCGAAAAGCTGCCGAGCCACGTCTATCAGATCCCATTTCGTTTTAGATATAGCCACTTTTACCCGATTAATTTGCTCGCTATCGAGCCTTTCAAGCGCGAACAGATGTCCCCGTGTACGTACAAAAATAAGATAAAGATTTCAGATAGCGAAAGGGAAGCGCGAAAAAAAGTTATTCCTCCATCGACTCAGCCGCCTTTTTCAACTCCGCCGCTACAAGCAACTCCGTGTACCACTCCTTGCCGAACCTGCGGATCAGGGGCTCCTTGAGGAAACGGTACAGGGGTACCCCCTCCTCCTCCCCCTTTGCAACGGCCGAGCGACAAACCGACCAGCGGTGGTAGTTCAGGGCGATAAAATCCCGGTACTTCGTGATGCGAATGGGATAGAGGTGACAAGAGATCGGTTTTTGAACGGTTACGCGTCCCTCCCGGTAAGCCGTGTCAATCGAGCATTTGCAAATCCCCTTCCTATCGCGGTAGGCAAACACGCACTCCTTCCCCTCCTCCACGAGGGAAGTGACCAACTCGCCGTCATAGTCAACGTACCCGATACCCTTGGTCGCTATCACTTTAAGGGCAGCAGGGGGTAAGTACTCCTTGATAACGGGAAGAATGGACTCGATCTCTTCATACTCCTCACGGGTGATGGGAGCACCCGAATCGCCATCCACGCAGCACATACCTTTGCATAGCGTAAGATCGCAAAGGAAATGCTCCTCGAAAATCTCATCGGATAAAATGGTGTCTTGAATCTGTACCATAAAATAACAATCATTATTTCGTCTCATCCAGGTGCCTTTTTCGGTAAGAGATAAAGAGCATGAGGGTCAGCAGTAGGCTACCCAATGCCATAAGGGCAAACGCGGGGGTCACCTCCGCCTCCTCTAATCCCTTCATCCACTCGCTCTCCCCCCAGAAGAAATGCAGGATAACGACCGTGGCGTTGTTGATGAAATGCACCACGATGGGCACCCACAGGTTACGGGTATACAGGAAGAGGTAGCCCAACAGGGCTCCCAGCACGAGGCGCGGGAAAAAGCCGTAGAACTGGAAGTGAACAAGGCTAAAAATGAACGCGGTAATCCAGACCGAGGCATGCCCGTTCGGGATCTTCTCTTGCAGGAACTGCTGGAGCGCCCCGCGGAAAAACAGCTCTTCGGAGAAGGCCGCTAAACCGGCCACGATCAGCAGGTTCAAAAGAAGGTGCCCCACCCCTTTCCCCGATAATATGAGCATGGTGGTCTCCATGGCCGCGTCCTCCAGCGTGCGCATCCACTCCTCCACCGGGCTGAGTGACTCGGGCAGGACGATGCCCTGGTTCCACCGGTTCAAAAAGGAGACGAGCGCGTACGACAACAGAAAGGCGAGGAGACCTAACGCGATATGGTACCCCAAGCGTGCATCGCCCTCCAGCTTTAGGTATTTCGTCCGCGAGTGTCCACTCCACCGCACCGTGAGGTAAGCGGGCAGCATGAAGGCCATGAGCGATTGCAATACCATCCCCAGGTATAACGCTCCCCTACCGCCACTCTCAAGACCAAAGAGGTGCAGCAGCAACGGCATGAATAGCCCGGCGATGAACAACCCGGCCAGCATGAGCAGGAACAGGTAGAGTATACGGGTAGCGGGGGGAACGGTAAAGCGCATTGACATTGTCGTTTTTTTCTCTCTGCTTTCAAGCTTGACTAACGCAAATTTCACTCCGTAGATATTTGCTGCGTTCGGCAAAGTCAAAGCAAGCTTTGCATTTGCTCTCACTTATTGCAAATATTTACGACCCATCAGCTGCTTGTTCGCTAAAAGAAAAGAATTCAGCTTCGCTGCACTTTTGCTCGCAACGGCATATATGAACAAGTTCATCTCTGCTCGTCTTGCTTAACGCAAAAGTTCACACTTGTGTTGCTCAAACAGCTTTTCTTTTTTTACGCGAACTTCGCAGGATGTGTCCCCGTAAAACAAGCTAAGGTCTTCGCCTTGAAAGCAGGGGTGTATTTGAAATCGAAAGACATGCTTGTTTTACATGTTCGCGAAGGTAGTACCTTTATCGAAATGACGCAACTTTTTATCGCGTCGCCATTATCGCGTACACGGTTGCTCCACGTGGTTCAAACGTGCATAGCTGGCGGCCAAGCAAAGGGGCGGAAAATATTTTTTTGCAAATTGAAAGAATAGGGCTAATTTTGCACTCTTGTATCTAAAAATTTTCAACTAATCATCGCGCACGCATGAAGTCAACGCTGAATACAACAAACGAGGTGAATGGCACCATCGTGATCGAGCTGGAAAAGGCCGATTACCAGGAGAAGGTAGAAAAGTCATTGAGTCAATTCCGCCGCAAGGCCCAACTTCCCGGCTTCCGCCAGGGGAAGGTACCCAAAAGTGTCATCCAGAAGATGTACGGTAAGGCGATCCTGGTAGATGAGGTGAACAAGCTGGTTACCGACGAGCTGTCCCGCTTTCTACGTGAGAACAACTTGAAGATACTGGGGGAACCTATGCCCGACGAGAGCGAAGATAAGCAGGTGGACCTGGAGAAAGACGATCCGATGACGTTCTACTTCAACGTGGCGCTAACACCCGAATTCGAACTCCCCGTGAGCGAACTGGAGGTTACCCGCTACAACGTTCAACTGGAACCGGAACTGCTCGACAAGCAGATTCAAATATACCAACAAAACTACGGCACCTACCTCTCCATCGAGGAGGAGGCAGTAGACACCGACCTGATCAAGGGAACCCTTACCGAGTGGGAAGGAGATGCGGCCAAAGAGGATGGACGCGTGGTTGAAAACGCGATCCTGATGCCCTCGTACGTGAAAGATGAGGCGGTGAAAAACAGCTTCATCGGCACCAAGGTGGGTGACCACGTGCTGTTCAACCCGATGATCGCCTACGACAATAACGAGGCCGAAGTCGCCTCGCTGCTGCAAGACACCAAGGAGGGGATTAAAGGGATCGATTCCGATTTCCGCTTCGATATCGCGGAGGTGACCCGATACAAGGAAGCGGAACTGGACCAGGAGCTGTTCAACAAGGTCCTGGGCGAAGGGGCAGCCGATTCCGAAGAGCAGTTCCGGGAAAAAGTGGAGGCGATGATGATCGCGCAGTTCAAGCCGAACGTCGACCACCTATTTATACACGAGGCTCGGGACCTGATCGTCGAGAAGATGAGCGACGTGCTCTTCCCCGATGAGTTGCTGAAAAAGTGGCTGCTGACAACCGATGAAAACCGGACCCCCGAGGAGGTGGAAGAGGACTACCCGGCCATCTTGGAAGACCTCAAGTTTCACGTGGCCAAGCAGAAGATCGTGGATGAGAACGACATCAAGGTGGAGGTGGCCGATGTAGAGGCGATGGCGGTAGAGGTAGCCCGCGCGCAATTCGCTCAGTACGGCATGACCAACCTGCCCGCCGACGCGCTGCAAAACTACGCGCAGAGGCTGCTGGAAAAAGAGGAGACCGTCCGCTCCCTCTACCAGCAGGCCACGGAAAACAAGCTGATCGAATGGCTGATGGAGAACGTTACCCTGGTTGAGAAAAACGTGACCACCAAGGAGTTCGGCGAAATCGTGGAGGAACATTCCCGTTTGCATGCCCCAGAGGAGTTAGAGGAGGATTACGAAGAGGGGCTTGAAGAAGGGTTCGAAGAAAACCAGGAGGGAGTTCACGGGGAATCAACGGCCGAAACGGGAGAGATTTCTGCAGAAAACGCTCTAACGGAAGAAGTTTCAACGGAAGAAGCTCCGGCAGAAGAGGTTACGGTAGAAGAAGCTCCAATGGAAGAGGCTACGACTGAAGCGGCTTCAGCAGAAGAAGCAACCGAAAAAGAAGCAACCGAAGGGTAGCCGACCCAATAAAAAGGTCCTTTTATTTTGCCGTTCCACATTTGATCCCTATTTTTGTCAGGCGTGCAGGGAGGGATAGTGTTACTTGCTTTCAAGACGAAGACCTTGGCTCGTTTTGTGGGGACATATCCTGCGCAGATCGCGTTAAAAAAGAAAAGCTGTTCGAGGCGGTAGTCAACTTTTGCGTTAAGCAAGACGAGCAGAGATGAACATGTTCATATATGCCGTTGCGAGCAAAAGTGCAGCGAAGCTGAATTCTTTTCTTTTAGCGAGCAAGCAGCTGATGGGTCACAAAACGAGCGTCAGTCGAATATTTTCGATAAGTGAGAACAGAGCCAAATTTACTTGAGCTATGTCGAACGCAGAAAATATCTGCGGAGCGAACTTGAAAGCAAATAACAAACGCGAATGGTATGATTGAGCAATAAAAAACCACAAAAAGAGATTTTATGAACAACGAATTTAAACAATACGCGGTGAAGCACCTGGGGATGAGCCGCTCCCGTCTTGAGAGCTACATGAACATCACCAGCCAAAGGGGCGGTGGCTACATCTCGCCGACCATTATCGAGGAGCGGCAACTCAACGTGGCGCAGATGGACGTCTTTTCGCGGCTCATGATGGACCGCATCATCTTCTTAGGCACGGCGATTGACGACTACACGGCTAACGTCATTCAAGCGCAGCTGCTTTACCTCGACTCGTCCGACCCCGGGAAAGACATCTCCATCTACATCAACTCCCCCGGTGGCACCGTGTACGCCGGCTTGGGTATCTACGACACCATGCAGTTCATCTCGAGCGACGTCTCCACCATCTGTACCGGCATCGCCGCGTCGATGGCCGCCGTGCTGCTCGTGGCGGGTACCCCCAAGAAGCGGTTTGCCCTCACCCACTCCCGCGTGATGATCCATCAGCCGATGGGCGGCGTGCAGGGACAAGCATCAGACATCGAGATCACCGCCCGCGAGATTGCCAAGATCAAGCAGGAGCTCTACACCATTATCTCCAACCACTCCGGTAAACCCATCGAGGATGTGGAGAGGGACTCCGACCGAGATTTCTGGATGACCGCCGCCGAAGCCAAAGCCTACGGGATGGTAGATGACGTGTTGAAAAAAGTCAAGAAGAAGTAAAGCAAGGAGATCGACATGGGAAAGAAAACAACCAGCGGCAACCAGTGCAGCTTTTGCGGGAGAAACGAGCGGGAGGTCAACCTGCTCATCTCCGGGATGACCGGGTTTATTTGCGACATGTGCACCGAGCAGGCCCACGAGATCGTGAACGAGTCGTTCAAGGGCAGCGCCAAGTCGGATCACGGCCTCTCCCTGTCGTCCCTTCCAAAACCCGCTCAGATCAAGGAGTTCCTGGATCAGTACGTGATCAAGCAGGACAACGCGAAGCGCTTCCTGGCGGTCGCCGTATACAACCATTACAAGCGCATCCTTCAAAAGAACGCGAAGGACGACGTGGAGATCGAGAAGTCGAACATCATCATGGTGGGTGCCACCGGTACCGGTAAGACGCTGCTGGCACGTACCATCGCGAAGCTCCTGCAGGTTCCCTTCACCATCGTCGACGCCACGGTGCTCACCGAGGCGGGCTACGTGGGCGAGGATATCGAAAGCATCCTCACCCGGCTACTGCAGGTGGCCGACTACGACGTGAACGCCGCGGAGCGGGGTATCGTCTTCATCGATGAGATCGACAAGATCGCGCGCAAGAGCGACAACCCCTCTATCACCCGCGACGTGAGCGGCGAAGGGGTGCAACAAGGGTTGCTCAAACTGCTGGAGGGCGCCACGATAAACGTCCCCCCCCAAGGAGGGCGCAAGCACCCGGAGCAGCGGATGATCGCGGTAGACACCAAGAACATCCTGTTCATCTGCGGGGGTGCCTTTGACGGTATCGAGAAAAAGATCGCGCAGCGCCTCAACACGCGGGTCGTGGGGTACGCCGCCAGCGGGCAAAAAGCGCGCATCGATACCGACAACCTGCTCAAGTACATCACGCCGCTTGACCTCAAGTCGTTCGGCTTGATCCCGGAGATCATCGGTCGCCTCCCCATCCTCACCTACCTGGAGCCGCTCGACCGGGATGCCCTCCTTCGTATCCTCGTGGAGCCGAAGAACTCCATCATCAAGCAGTACCAGAAGCTGTTCGAGATGGATGGGGTAAAACTCACGTTCGACACGGGTGCCTACGAGTACATCGTGGATAAAGCCATCGAGTTCAAGCTGGGTGCGCGGGGACTCCGTTCCATCGTGGAGGCGGTAATGATCGATGCCATGTTCAACCTCCCCTCCGAAGAGAAAGAGAATAAAAAGCTGCACGTCACGCGTTCCTACGTGAAAAATCAACTGGAAAACTCCGATATGCATCACCTCAGGGTAGCGTAACCTAACCCCGTTTCAACTGTCCGCGGGGTAGTTCGGAGTGACTTTTCGGGTGCTTTTAACGGCTATCCGGGTATATTTCCCAAATATATTTGGCAAGAAATAATTTTTAATCTATCTTAGAAGAACCAAAACAGCGGTTTTATTTTTATTATTGCAATACTTGTTTAATTTCGCGTCTCCCACACGTTGTAGACGCGTATATTTTTGGGGAATTCACTCGATGGAAAAACAAGATTTATTACACAAGAGGCTAAAGGAGTACTTTGGTTTCGACACGTTTAAAGGCAATCAGGAAGCCATTATACGTAGTATCCTAGCCGGGAAAGACACGTTCGTGCTGATGCCTACCGGAGGGGGGAAGTCGCTCTGTTACCAACTCCCCGCGCTGATGATGGAAGGTACCGCCATCGTCATCTCGCCCCTCATCGCCCTCATGAAAAACCAGGTGGATGCCATGCGCAACTACAGCGAGGAGGATGGCGTGGCCCATTTCCTGAACTCGTCGCTCAACAAGCAGGAGATCGAGGAGGTGAAAAGAGATGTGCTATCGGGGCAAACGAAGATGCTCTACGTGGCACCCGAGTCGCTCACCAAGAGCTCCAACGTGGAGTTCCTGCGAAATATCGCCATCTCCTTCTACGCCGTAGACGAGGCGCACTGCATCTCCGAGTGGGGGCATGACTTCCGTCCGGAATACCGGCGCATCCGCCCCATCATCAACGAGATACTTCCCCGCCCCATCATCGCGCTCACGGCCACGGCCACACCCAAGGTGCAGCACGACATTCAAAAAAACCTGGCCATGACCGACGCCGTGGTCTTCAAATCATCGTTCAACCGCCCCAACCTCAACTACGAGGTGCGGCACAAGACCAGCGAAATCGACCGGGAGATCATCAAGTTCATCCTCTCCCAAGGTCGCAAGTCGGGTATCGTCTACTGCCTCAGCCGAAAGAAGGTGGATGACTTTGCCGAGATACTGCAGGCGAACGACATCCGGGCACTTCCCTACCACGCGGGTATGGACGCGGCAACCCGCAGCAACAACCAAGACGCCTTCCTCATGGAAGAGGTAGACGTGATCGTGGCCACCATCGCCTTCGGGATGGGCATCGATAAGCCCGACGTGCGCTACGTGATCCATTACGACATCCCCAAGAGCCTGGAGGGGTACTACCAGGAGACGGGACGCGCCGGCCGGGATGGTGGCGAGGGGAACTGCATCGCCTTTTACTCGAAGAAAGACCTTCAGAAGCTGGAACGGTTCATGCAGGGAAAACCGGTTTCAGAACAAGAGATAGGAAAACAGCTACTGCTGGAGACCGCGGCCTACGCCGAAACATCGGTCTGCCGAAGAAAGGTGCTGCTGCACTACTTCGGCGAAGATTACACCGTGCAAAATTGCGAACATTGCGATAATTGTTTAAATCCTAAAATTAAAGTGGAAGCTAAGGAGTTACTTATCACTGCATTGGAAGCCATCACCGTCCTCAAGGAGAAACATAAAACCGATTACGTGATCGACTTCCTCACCGGCAGGGACTCATCGGATATAGAGACCTACGGCGACGATAAGCTGGAGGAGTTTGGATCGGGTTCCGATGAGGAGGAGAGCATCTGGGAGGCGGTCATCCGGCAAGCCTTGCTAGACAATTACTTGCTGAAAGAGATCGAGAACTACGGTATCTTGAAGATCACGAAGAAGGGGAAAAGCTTCTTGAAGAAACCGGTCTCCTTCAAAATCACCAAACCGGAGGAAGACGATGAAGATATGCTGGATCTCACCGGCGATGATTCCGAGGCCATGGCCTCTGCCGCGGGAAGCGGCGGTGCCGCGGACCCGGAGCTCTACGCCATGATGAAGGACCTGCGGAAGAAGCTCTCCAAGAAGCTCAACGTACCCCCCTACGTCATCTTCCAACCCGCCTCGCTGGAAGCGATGGCCACCTCCTACCCCATCACGGAGGAGGAGCTGCAAAACATCCCCGGCGTGGGCGCGGGAAAAGCCAAGCGGTACGGCAAGGAGTTCCTCGAGCTCATCAAGAGGCACGTGGAAGAGAACGAGATCACCCGTCCCGAGGACCTTCGCGTGAAGACGGTCGCCAACAAGTCGAAGCTCAAGGTGGCCATCGTCCAGGCGATAGACCGCAAGGTGGCGCTCGATGATCTGGCCGAGTCAAGGGGTATCGATTTCGACGAGCTACTCACGGAAGTGGAGGCGATCGTATACTCCGGCACGAAGATCAACATCGACTACTTCCTCGACGAGGTGCTGGATATTGATGTGCTTGAAGATGTGTATGATTACTTCCGGGAGGCGACAACCGATAACCTAGATACTGCCCAGGATGAACTGCCCGATTATACCGAAACCGAAATACGGCTCGTGCGGATCAAGTTCATCTCCGATATGGCCAATTAACAACGTGAAACAACTGCAACACATAGAGAGTCCCGACGACCTGAAAGAGCTGACCATCAAGCAACTGGAGGAGCTCTGCGACGACTTGAGGGAATTCATTATCGAGCAGCTCTCCTGCAACCCGGGTCACTTTGGCTCCAGCTTGGGTACCGTGGAACTCACCGTGGCGCTCCATTACCTCTACAACACGCCCTACGACAGGTTGGTATGGGACGTGGGTCATCAAGCCTACAGCCACAAGATACTGACCGGACGGCGCGACCGCTTCCACACCAACCGAAAGCTGGGCGGCCTCTCCGGCTTTACCAACCCGGAAGAGAGCGAGTATGACAGCTTTATCGCCGGTCACGCCTCCACCTCCATCTCCGCGGCGCTGGGCATGGCGGTATCGGCCTCATTGAAAAACGAGGTGGAACGGCGCATCGTGGCCATCATCGGCGACGGCTCCATGACGGGTGGACTGGCGTACGAGGGACTTAACAACGTCTGCGCACACCCCAACAATCTCCTCATCATACTGAACGACAACAACATATCCATTGACCACAACGTGGGTGGACTGCAAGACTACCTGGTGAAGCTCACCACGTCGCGGAACTATAACCGGATGAGGAACCAGCTTTACCAGGGGTTCAAGAAGCGCAAGCTGATTACCGAGAAGGAGAAAAACCTGGTGCTCCGGTTCAACAACAGCATAAAGTCACTGCTTACCCGTGAGCAAAACCTGTTCGAGGGGTTCAACATCCGTTACTTCGGGCCGATAGACGGGCACGACCTGCCGGGGCTTATCCGGGTGCTCAAGAACATCATGGATATGAAGGGGCCCAAGCTCCTCCACATCAAGACCGTGAAGGGGAAAGGGTATGAGCCCGCCGAGAAAGCGGCCACCCTCTGGCACGCCCCGGGTCTGTTCAACAAGGATACGGGTGAACGGATCGTGAAGGGAGGTATAGACCAGCCACCGCTATACCAAGAGGTCTTTGGCCATACCCTCGTGGAGATGGCCGAGGAAGAGGAGCGGATCGTGGGGGTCACCCCCGCGATGCCCACGGGTTGTTCCATGACCTACATGATGGAACGGTTCCCGGATCGGGTGTTCGACGTGGGCATCGCCGAAGCGCACGCCGTCACCTTCTCTGCCGGGATGGCCAAAGAGGGACTCATCCCGTTCTGCAACATCTACTCCTCGTTCATGCAACGCGCGTACGACCAGGTAATCCACGACGTGGCGCTGCAAAAGCTAAAGGTGATCTTCTGCCTGGATCGGGCCGGGCTGGTGGGGCAAGACGGACCTACCCATCACGGGGTGTTCGACCTCGCCTACATGCGCCCCATCCCCAACCTGGTGATCTCGGCGCCTTACGACGAGCACGAGTTGCGTAACCTGATGCACACCGCGGTACACGGGAACGACGGCCCGTTCGTGATCCGCTACCCGCGGGGGCAGGGCGAACTCAAGGAGTGGCACAACACGCCGCGCCTGCTCCCCATCGGGAAAGGGAGGAAGCTCAAGGAGGGTAACGATATCGCGCTCCTCTCCATTGGTACCATCGGCAAACGGGCAGCCCGTGCCATCGCCAAAGCCGAGGAGTCGGGAGTTAGCGTGGCCCACTACGACATGGTTTTCCTCAAGCCCATCGATGAAGCATTGCTGCGGGAGGTAGCGGATCGTTTCCGCCACATCATCACCGTGGAAGAGGGAGTGAAGAAGGGGGGTCTGGGGAGCGCCGTGCTGGAGTTCCTCGCCAAGAATGGCTACCAAAATATCCAGGTGATCCAGGTGGGCATTGACGACCGGTTCGTTACCCATGGCACCATGCCGGAGCTCCACGCGATGACCGGCACCGATGAAGCAGGCATCCTGGCGACCATCCGGCAGGTAGAGCAAGCGATTGAAGAAGAAAAAATTACCGAGTTCATACAACGATGAAAATTGTCATTGCCGGTGCGGGTGCCGTGGGAACGCACCTCGCGAAACTGTTAGGGCAGGAGAACCACGATATCACCCTGATGGACGAGGAGAGGGAGCGTTTGTCCTCTATCACGGAGACCGCCGAGGTGTTCACCGTGATAGGGAGCTGTACCTCGCCCAAAGATCTCGCGGAGGCGGGTACCAGCAGTGCCGACCTCTTTATCGGGGTCACCCCTGAGGAGTCACGAAACATGATCTCCTGCATGTTGGCATCGAGCCTGGGCGCCAAGAAGACCCTTGCCCGTGTCGACAACAACGAGTACCTGCTCCCCGATAACCGCGCGTTCTTCGAGAAACAGGGTATCGACTCCATGATCTATCCCGAGCTGATCGCCGCCAAGGAGATCGCCATGGCCCTCAAATACCCCTGGACCCGGTTCATGTGGCAGCTGCGTGATAAGAAAGTGTACCTGGCCGGTGCCAAGGTGCGGGAGAACGCGCCCATCGTGAACCGCTACCTGAAAGAGCTGATGCAGGAGACCAAGAAGTTTCACATCGTGGCCATCAAACGGGGGTCACACACGCTCATACCCACCGGGAAAGACCAGGTACTGCAGAACGACATCGTCTACTTCACCACGCTGCGGGAGAACATGGAGATACTACCGGCACTGTTGGGCAAAAGCTCGTTCGAGGCCAAGCGGATCATCTGCATGGGGGGCAGCAAGATTACCGAGCGTGCCATCGAGGAGCTCCCGCCAGGCATCCAGGTGAAAGTTATCGAAAGAGACAGGGAGCGGGCGGAGCAGCTGGTAGAGTTGCTCCCGTCGAACGTCACGGTATTCGTGGAAGATGCGCGCAACACCGAGTTCCTCCTGCGCGAAGGTATCACCGAAACCGACGCCTTCCTCGCGCTCACCGATAACTCCGAGGCCAACATCCTGGGTTGCATCATGGCCAAGCAGCACGGCGTGAGAAAAACCGTGGCCGAGGTGGAGAACATCGATTACATAGCCATGGCCGAGCGGTTCGATATCGGTACCGTCATCAACAAGAAGCTGATTGCAGCCAGCAAGATCTACGAGCTACTCCTGCAGGCCGACGCGTCAAACATCAAGTGCCTGGCCTTCGCCGACGCCAACGTGGGGGAGGTAATCGCCAAGCCCAACTCGAAGGTAACGAAGAAGCTGGTGCGGAACCTGAACCTGCCGCCCGACATCACGTTCGGTGCCCTGATCAGGAACGGGGACCCCATGCTGGTGGAGGGCGACACGCTGATTGAGCCTTACGACCAAGTGGTGGTCTTCTTCCTCAACCGGGCCCTGAAACATATCGAGCACCTGTTTAATTGAAAAAGTCAATCCGGATACCTGTGGTTGCCTTTTTAGTGAAGAAAAAAGTAGCGTGAAGAGAGCGATACACTATGCGTAAGTTTAACTACCGGTTCGTGTTGAGCAACGTGGGGATTTTGTTGATGATCGAGGCGTTGTTCATGCTTTTCTCGGCGCTGATTGGCGAGTACTACCGCGAGGAGGCCAGGCAGGCCATCTACCTTTCAGCCGGCATCACCCTGTTAGCCGGTGGCGTGCTCACTTTCGCGGATCGTGCCCTTACCTTCGCGGGTCTGGAGCAGGGCGAGCGAAAAAGGAGCATCACCAAGCGGGAGGTGTTCCTCACGGTGACCCTGGCATGGGTGACCCTCGCGCTGGCCGGCACCCTCCCCTACTTGCTCAGTGGGGCCATCCCCTCGTTCACCAACGCCTTCTTCGAGAGCATGTGTGGCTTCAGCACCACGGGCAGCTCCACCATCGATAACCTGGAAGCGTTCCCCAGGTCGCTCCACTTCTGGCGGAGCTTCAGCCAATGGATTGGCGGCATCGGGATCATTATCTTCGTGATGTCGTTCATGCCCATCTACAGCGGTGGCGCCTCGGGTCTCTTCTTCGACGCGGAGGCCACCGGTATCGCGATGGAGCAGGTGAAGCCGCGGGTACGGGAGATTGCCCGCAACATGTTCCTCATCTATTTTGGGCTTACCCTCGTCGGTTTCTTCCTCCTCTGGGCGGGACCGATGAACGCGTTCGACGCGGCCTGTCACACCCTCTCCTCCATATCCACGGGTGGTTTCTCCACGCGTCAGGCGGGTCTCGCGTACTACGCCTCCCCTTACAGCGAGTACGTGATTATCGTGTTGATGTTTTTAGGGGCGACCAACTTCATGCTGCTGTTCGCCCTGGTGACCAGGGGTTCCTTAGCCATATTCAAGGACGAGGAGTTCCGCTGGTACGCGAGCATCATCCTGTTGGCCACGGTGGGCATCGCGGTGTCACTATTCGTCACCCACCGCGTGGGAGATGCCGAGAGCAGCTTTCGGACCGCGCTGTTCCAGGTGGTCGCCACTGTCACCACCACCGGCTACACCACGGCCGACTACCAGGCGTGGGGTCCCATGTACTCCCTGCTCTTCCTGGGACTCATGCTGTTCTGCGGCTGTCAGGGATCCACCTCCGGCGGTATAAAGGTGTCGCGGCTATTGGTACTCGCCAAGAACACCCAGCTGGTATTCAAGCGGCAGGTACACCCCAACGCCCTCTACCGGGTGAAGATCAACGGCAAGGTGATACCGGAAAACACCACGTCGCGGGTGATGGCCTTCGCCTTTCTCTACGTCACCCTGGCCGCCGTCAGCGCCTGGATACTGAGCATGACCGGCATGACGCTGGACGAGTCCATTGGCGTCTCCTTCTCCTCCATCAGCAGCCTCGGCACGGGATTGGGATCCTACGGGCCGGGAGGCAGCTACGCGTCGGCCAGCACCTTCGCGAAGTACTACGTCTGCTTCCTGATGTTAGTCGGCCGTCTCGAGATCTTCACCGTGCTCTCGCTCTTCGTTCCCAGCTTCTGGAAACGTTAATTAGAGTGTAAAAGGACACCACACGAGGCAAAAACAATGCCTTCGCTTTGAAAGTTTCAAAGCGAAGGCACAACGTTAACGGTCTCAATTGCGGGAAACGGGTTTAATTCCGGAAGAAGATCCTCCCGTGGGTCGCATCCACCACGATTGGCTTCGTCTTGTCGACCGTCCCCGCCAGCAACTCCTTCGAGAGCTGGTTCAGCACGTTCCGCTGGATCACCCGCTTCACGGGACGCGCCCCGAATTCCGGGTCGAAGCCCGCCTCGGCAATGCTTTTCACCCCCTCCTCGGTGTACTGCAGTTCGATGCCGCTTCCTGCCAGCAGCTGCCCAATGGCGTTCAGTTGTATCCGCACGATCTGCTCTATCTCGTGCTCCTTGAGCGGTGCGAACACCACGATCTCGTCCACTCGGTTCAGGAACTCGGGTCGTACCGTCCGCTTCAACATCTCTAATACCGCCTCCTTGGTCTCCTCGACCACCTTTTCGCGGTTAACCGGGGTGATCTTCTCGAAGTTCTCCCGTATCAGGCTTGAGCCCATGTTGGAGGTCATGATGATGATGGTGTTCTTGAAGTTCACCACCCGTCCCTTGTTGTCGGTCAGCCGGCCATCGTCCAGCACCTGCAAGAGGATGTTGAACACGTCGGGATGCGCCTTCTCGATCTCGTCGAACAGCACCACCGAGTAAGGCTTGCGGCGGATTGCCTCCGTGAGCTGCCCCCCCTCGTCGTACCCCACGTAGCCGGGAGGTGCGCCGATAAGTCGGGTCGCGCTGAACTTCTCCTGGTACTCGCTCATATCGATCCGGGTCATCATGTTCTCATCGTCGAACAGGTACTCGGCCAGCGCCTTGGCCAGCTCGGTCTTACCCACGCCGGTGGTTCCGAGGAAGATAAACGAGCCGATGGGCCTCTTGGGGTCGCTCAGCCCTGCACGGCTACGCCGCACCGCGTCGGCCACCGCCTGGATCGCCTCCTCCTGCCCCACTACCCGTTTGTGCAGTTCATCTTCCAGCTGCAGCAGCTTCTCCCGTTCGCTCTTCAGCATGCGGTTCACCGGAATCCCGGTCCACCGCGACACCACGTCGGCGATATCCTCGGCATCCACCTCCTCCTTGATCATGGCACGCCCCCCTTGTCGCTCGTGTAGTTCCTTCTGCAGCGCCTCTATCTCGTTCTCCTTCTCCTTGATCCTGCCGTACCTCAGCTCAGCCACCTTACCGTAGTCGCCCTCCCGCTCCGCGCGGTCCGCCTCGAACTTGGCGTTCTCGATATCGATCTTAGCCTGCTGAATCCGGTTGATCAGCTCTTTCTCTGTCTTCCACTTGGCCATGTAGAGCGACTCCTCGTCTTTCAGCTCCTCGATCTGGCGGGTGAGCAGCTCCTCTTTCTGCGTGTCGTTCTCGCGGCGGATCGCTTCGCGCTCAATCTCCAGCTGCTTGATCCTGCGGGTGATCTCATCCAGCTCCTCGGGTACCGAATCCACCTCGATCCGCAGCTTCGCCGCCGCCTCGTCCATCAGGTCGATCGCCTTATCGGGCAAGAACCGGTCGGTGATATAGCGACTGGAGAGCTGCACCGCCGCGATGATCGCCTCGTCCTTAATGCGCACCTTGTGGTGGTTCTCGTACCGCTCTTTCAGTCCCCTGAGGATGGAGATGCTGTCCCCCTCGTTCGGCTCGTCCACCATCACCGTCTGGAAGCGACGTTCCAGTGCCTTGTCCTTCTCGAAGTACTTCTGGTACTCGTCGAGCGTGGTCGCTCCTATCGCGCGCAGCTCGCCCCTCGCCAGTGCCGGCTTCAGGATGTTAGCCGCATCCATGGCACCATCGCTCTTGCCGGCACCCACCAGCGTGTGTATCTCGTCGATAAAGAGGATAATCTCCCCATCCGCACCGGTCACCTCGTTGACCACCGACTTGAGCCGCTCCTCGAACTCGCCCTTGTACTTGGCCCCCGCGATAAGCGCCCCCATGTCGAGCGAATAGATCTGCTTGCTCTTGAGGTTCTCCGGCACGTCGCCCCGTATAATACGGTGGGCCAGCCCCTCGGCAATCGCCGTCTTACCGGTACCCGGCTCCCCGATCAGGATCGGGTTGTTCTTGGTACGCCGGCTCAGAATCTGCAGCACCCGGCGTATCTCGTCGTCCCGGCCGATTACCGGATCCAGCTTACCCACGCGGGCCATCTCGATCAGGTTCACCGCGTACTTGCTCAGCGCCTGGTAGGTATCCTCGGCCGTTTGGCTCGTCACCTTCTCCCCCTTGCGTAGGTCCTTCACCGCCGCTTCCAGCCCCTTCAGGGTGACGCCCGCATCGTTCAAGATACGCGACGCGTTGCTCTTCTCGCTCACGATGGCCATGAGCAGGTGCTCGAGCGACACGAAGCTGTCGCCCATCTGGCTGGTGAGGTCCATCGCCTTCCGGAAGACCGCGTTGGCCTCCCGGCTCAACATGGGGTCGCCGCCCGATACGCGGGGGTAGGACTCGATCTCCTTATCAAGTACCCTCTCCAACGCCTGGGCGTTCACGTTCAGCTTCTGGAACAGGTAGCTGGTCACGTTCTCGCCCACCACCATCACTCCCTTGAGCAGGTGAGCAGGCTCAATCATCTGCTGGCCGTTGCCTTGTGCCACCTCGATGGCTTTCTGCACGGCTTCTTGCGCTTTTATCGTAAAATTATTCAAGTTCATACTCTCCGTTGTTTGTTATTTAAAAAATCTTTTGGACTATTGCCTGTTTTTGCTTTCAAGCTTGACTGACGCTCAGTCATCGACCCATCTGCTGCTTGTTCGCTAAAAGAAAAGAACTTGCTACGCTTCGAACAACTTTTCTTTTTAACGCGAACTTCACAGGATGTGTCCCCGATAACTGAGCGAAGGTCTTCGCTTTGAAAGCAGAAAACAATGCACTATAATTCAATCATCTTAAAGACAGTCAACAACGTAGAGTCAAAATCTTTGCCAAAGGGGTATGTCTGTCGTTTTGGCAGGCGAGAGCTCCCTACTTGTCAAGCTGCCGGGTGGCCTCCACCAGCCGGATAAATTCACGACGGTAGCCGTGCGAATCCTCCTCCAGCCCTTGACGGGCCAGGTCGACCACCTGGCTGTAGGTAGCATTCCCCTTGTAATCGGAGTCTCGCAGTAGCTGCCCGAACATGGCGACCGCCATAACGAACTTCATCTCGGGCGATGCGTTCGCCTTCACGGAATTAGCCAACACGGGCACCTCCAGCAGGTTGCTGCTCTCCTCGTCCGGGTTCTTGTACCTCAACTTCACCGTAAGCAGCTCTTTATTATCCGTCAGCTTAGTCTTGGGCGCACTTTTTTCCGTCACCTGGTACTTCAGGGGATCGACAGAGCTCGTTGGTGCTTCCACGCCCACGGGAACGATCTCGTACAACGCCGTGACGGTATGCCCGGGTCCCAGCTCACCCGCGTCCTTTAGGTCGTCGTTAAAATCCTCGTCTTCCAGCAGCCTGCTCTCGTAGCCGATCAGCCGGTACGCGTTCACGAAAGCGGGGTTGAACTCCACCTGTATCTTCACGTCCTTCGCCACGGTATACATCGTGCTGCCAAACTCGTTCACCAGTACCCTGTTCGCCTCCTGCAGGTTATCCACGTAGGCGTGGTTACCGTTACCGGCCTGCGCCAGGGTTTGCAGCCTATCGTCCTTGTAGTTGCCCATACCGTATCCCAGCACGGTGAGGTAAATGCCGCTCTTCCGCTTCGACTCGATAAGCGACTCCAGCCCCTCCTTGCTGGATACGCCCACGTTAAAATCACCATCGGTACAGAGGATCACCCGGTTGTTCCCCTCCTTCACGAAGTTCTTCTCCGCTATCTCGTAGGCCAGCTGGATGCCCGCTGCTCCCGCGGTACTTCCCCCCGCCTGCAAGCCTTCCAGCGCGTCCAGGATCTTCTGCTTATCCGTACCCTCGGTCGACGGTAACACTTCCCCTGCCGCACCGGCATAGGCCACGATCGCCACCCTATCGCTCTCTCGCAAGTTGTTGACCAGCAGTTTGAGCGACGCTTTCACGAGCGGCAGCTTGTTCGCGGCGTACATGGAACCCGACACGTCGATAAGAAAGACGAAGTTGCTAGATGGTAAGGTCTCCGTGGGTATCTCCTTCGCCTTCACGCCAATCCGCATCAGCTGGTGCTGCTTGTTCCAGGGGCAGGCCGTCGTCTCGGTAACGATCCTCACCGGGTGCTTGTCCGTGGGTTGTGGGTAGGCGTAGCTAAAGTAGTTGATCATCTCTTCCACCCGCACCGCGTCTTTGGGAGGCAGTTCCCCCTGGTTGATCATCCGACGGATGTTCCCGTAGGAGGCGGCATCCACGTCGAGCGAGAAGGTAGATAGTGGCTGCTTCGCCACCGGAACGAAGCGGTTCTCCTTGAACGCTTCGTACTCCTCGTTGTTCATCTCTTGCCTGAAGAACGGGGGCATTGACGGAGCCGGGTAACCGATTGTTGACCTCAAGGGAACGCCCCCGACCATGCTCTCTTTTTTTTGTGTTCCAAAAGCCACGACCACCACCTCCTCCATAGGCAATTCGTCCGGCTTCAGGTAGACCTCGATCCACTCGCTTTTCACCTTGATCTCCTTGATTTTATAGCCAACAAAGCTAAATTGTAACCGCTTCCCCCGCTCGGTCTTGATGCTGAACTCGCCATTCACGTCGGTCACCGTTCCCCGGTTGCTCCCTTTTTCGATAACCGTAACGCCAGGCAGCGGCAGCTTGTTATCGGCGTCCATCACTTTTCCTTTTACCGTAACCTCTTGCGCGAGGAGCGACAGCGATGCCATGGCTACCATGGTCATCAAGCTGATTTTTTTGATCATGTTGTTCATCATATTCGTTTTTAAATAAACATTTGCACTTTATTATTTTACTTGCTTTCAAGTTCAAAGGATAATTCACTTTATAGATGCAATCGTGCATCAAATTCCATAAACGAACGGATATTTTTTTTACATTCGCGTGGAATCTTTTCACGAACGAGCAGGCAACCCATTGAAGACAAGGGCGAATATATCGAAGCTGACGAACGATGAATTGTTTGAACTGAGCCGGGGGGAGGATCAGCCGGTCTGGTTTGGCGAGTTGTACCGACGTTACATCCCGATGGTTTACGGGCTATGCCTCAAATACCTTGGGAACGAGACCGATGCACAAGACGCCGTGATGGACCTGTTCGAGGAGGTATCGGGCAAGATCAAGCAGTACGATATCCAGAATTTCCACACCTGGCTATACAGCGTGGTTAAAAACCATTGCCTGGCCCGTTTACGGAAAGCCAAGGGGCTCTTTTTCGTGCATATCGATGAAGGGTTTATGGAAAATAGCCACTTTTTTACTCTAATAGATAGGGAGAGGTCGGACGAGGAAGAGTCAGCCCTGCTCTTCTGCATGAAAGAGCTAGGGGAAGAGCAACGGAGGAGCATCGAGTACTTTTATTACGAGAACAGGTCGTACGCCGATATCGTCGACCTCACGGGCTACCCGCTCAACAAGGTGAAAAGTTTCATCCAGAACGGGAAGCGGAATTTGAAAAATTGCATTACAAAGATCTTGCAGTCAATATGACGCGGTTCGATTTTCAACGCGAACAACATGTTTCGAGACGGCGAGGGTTGCAGGGGTTATAAAAAAAGGACTAAACAAGGTATTACAAGTGTGAACTTAAAGGATTACATAAGGGGAGAGCGGCATGGGAAGGAGGCCAACCGGCTGGAGCGGGAAGCGATGGAAGACCCGTTCCTACAAGGTGCTATTGACGGGTACGATTCGGTGGAGGGAGATCACTACTCGGTGATCCAGAAGCTGGAGCGGCAACTCGCCCAACCCCGGAAACGCGTTAGCAGGCGGATATGGATAGCCGCCGCTGCTGCCCTGCTCCTGCTGTTAATCGGTATCCCCTTCCTGCTCCATCCTCCTCAGCCAACGGTCGAACCGTTGGTCGCCACAACCGACACCCGCGTAGAAAAAGAAATCGTGACAGAGAAAGCCCTGGAAAAGAGGGCCGTGGAAGAGCACAAGGTTCTTGAGATGGCTCAGGTAGTGGAGGCAGCCGGGTCAACCAGGACGACCAAGGCTTCTGACGAGCAAACCACGGAAGCTGTTGAGGTAGCCCACCTAAAACAGCACGAAGTAACCGTACAAGAAGAGAAGGAAGAGCAGTTGGCAGAAGCCCAGGCGTCATCCGAAGGTAAACAAGGTCACGTGCGGGTTTCCGGTCGTATTCTGGACGAGCAGGGCTGGCCGCTTACCGGTGTAACCATTTCAGTAGAGAACAGCAATAGAGGTGTCGTGACCGATACGGATGGCAAGTTCAGCCTGTCAGTCCCTGAAGATGAGAAGCGACCGCTTATCGCCTCGTTTATCGGTATGCATAATGAAACCATCCCGTTGAAAGAGAACGTGGGGGACATTACCATGAAAGAGGATGCGGCATTGTTAAGTGAAGTGGTAGTCGTGGCATTCGGGACACAAAAAAAAGAGAGCGTGGTGGGTTCCACCGCCGCCGCGAAACAGGACTCCAGCCGTACCGATGATAAAGCCCTGGATCAACGGGGTAAAGAGGAAACAGATCAATTTAAGGTGGATGAAGCTACAACAGTAGCGTTCAGCAGGAGGGATGCCAAGGCAATAGAGCCCGGAAAGAAAGATACCGAGACAAAAGCGTTCGGGGAAAAGGAGTTCAAGAAGTTCTTCGCAAAACATTACGACAAGAGCCTCTGCCAGGGAGATTCGATTGCCTTCACGGTTACATTTTCCATCCGTCCCGATGGCCGGCCGACCGGCATCCAGATCCAAGAGAACAGTTGTCCCGACCTCGAGACCGAAATCAAGCGGCTACTGCTGGGTTCGCCCCCGTGGACGAACACCAACAGAAAAGTCACGTTAACCGTTGAAATTCCCGGATCGTGAAAGAAGGGTTCCCTTACCGTTTCTGCTCGATATTGGGTTGCTCCAGCCCGTACCCTTTTCGTTAACAGAAATAACAATCTTTTTTTTGAAACAAAACGCAAAAATATAATGCTATTTTAAATAAAAGCCTTATATTTGTGCGAAATAAAGAAGGAAATGAATACTGAAATTGTAGAAATATTCAAGGAGAACGGTGGCTATCTTACTCGCAGGGAGCTTCAAAACGGGAAACAACGTTACCAGTTGCGACGGATGGCAGAAGAAAATATCGTCAAACGCGTTAAACCAGGCGTTTATTTGCTGAAGGAGTTGGCATCGACAAAAACGATGATTGACGTGGAACGGATTATTCCCGAAGGTGTTATGTGTTACTATTCGGCGTGGTTTCATTATGGGCTGACCACGCAAGTTCCACGATTTCACCACATTGCCATCGTGAAGAACAGACGTGTTACCTTGCCTGAATTTCCTCCTATTCAGTTGCATTATTGGCAGGAGAAATATGTCCTACTCGGCAAAACAATCCAAGAAATTGAAGAACTAAACGTTCCCATAACCGACCTTGAAAAATCCGTTTGCGATGCAGTGAAATTCAGAACGAAAATTGGAATGGATGTATCCGCAGAAATTCTACGAAACTACCTTGCCCGTCCCAACAGGGACTTGAACAAATTGATGCGATATGCCAAAGCCATGCGTATCGGTACCACCATGAAGACATTTATAACCATACAACAATGACCATGAAAACAGTTACTGACAAAGGTAAATCTATACGTGCCAAGCTTTTTAATCTTGCCGGACAAAAACAACTCAACTATCAAATGCTTATAATCCGGTATGCTCACGAGCGGTTACTTTACCGCTTGTCACAGAGTGCCTACCGTGAACGTTTCTATCTTAAAGGTGGTGTCTTGTTATATGCCATTGACGGGGATCAAGCCCGCACCACCGTCGATATTGATTTTACCGGGAACCGTGTTAGCCGAGATAAAACGCATATTCATTCCATTTTCACGGAAATTTGTCAAATAAATGACAAGAGTGATGGCATTCGGTTTGACCATGATGAAATACAAGTAGCTGAAATTAATGAAAACCGTATTTACAAAGGTATTCGGTTGACCATTACAGCACGAATGGATACCATATATCAGCCATTGAGCGTAGACATTGGATTTGGTGACACCGTTATACCCAAGGCCAGCGAATTGGAATACCCACTTTTGCTGCCTGATTTACCCTCGGTTAGCATTTTGGCCTATTCACTCGAAACGGTTGTAGCCGAAAAATTTCAGGCTATGATTGAATTGGCGGAAACTAACAGCAGGATGAAAGATTTTTACGATGTTTACCGCATCTTGAAAAGCGGTCATTACGACGAAAACAACCTACAAAAGGCTATAAATGCCACTTTTGAGCGACGTCTTACCCAATTTGCCGACAACCACTCTTTGTTTAGCGAAGGATTTGCCAAAGATGCAGAAAGGCAACAGATGTGGTCGGCTTTCCTAAGGAAATCAGTTACACATCACGACGAAACTATCGCCTCTTTTGAGGATGTAATGCAATACATCCATCATGTTCTTTATCCATATTGGCTGAATAGAAAAGAGGTATAGAGGAAAATCTTACCGTTTCTGCTCGATATTGGGTTGCTCCAGCCCGTACCCTTTTCGCTTATCTTCTGCCTTAAGCATGAAGGCCACGATAAGTGCCAATATACCAAACAGGGTGAAGATCATCATCGGGAGCGTGTAGTTGTACATGTTCACCGTAATCCCGTCGCGCACCGTTTGCCCCACCACGCAGTACTTCTCCAGCACCCAACCGATCAGCAGGGGTACCCCCATCAATCCCCAGTTCTGCACCCAGAAGATGAGCGAGTAGGCGGTACCCAACCGCTTTTCGGGGATGATCTTCGGTACCGAGGGCCACATGGCTGAGGGAACCAGCGAGAAGGCCACCCCGAGCAGCACCACCAGTACCATCGCGAACACCCAGTTGTTCAACCCCGGGATCGAGAAGAGGGCATGCACGATAATCAGCAGGATGGAGCCGATGATCATGATGGTGGCCCCTTTCCCTTTCCTATCGTAAATCCCGCCAAACAGGGGGGTAAGCAATATATTCCCGAACGGGAGCAGCATGGGGATCATGCCGGCGATCCCTTGGTCCACGTTAAACTTGTTCACCATCAGGTCGGTCGCGTACTTCAGGAAGGGGAAGACGGCGGAATAGAAAAGAACGCACAAGAGCGCGATCAACCACCACCCCTTGTTGGTCAATATCTTCCCGATATCGGCCACCTTGAACTCGTCGTCCGGGTTGGTTTCTTCCACCGCGTTGTTAGCTTCCGACTCGTCCAGTTTCTTATCCATCACCACGTAGACCAGGAAGAAGAGCAGGCCGATGATGAGGCCGATCAAGGCCACCAACAAGGGCCGGGAGACATCGACCACACCGGTTGCCCGCGCGATGGGTACCGAGAAGCCCAGCGCCATGGCAGTACCGATACGGGCCATCGCCACCTGCATACCCATGGCCATCGCCAGCTCCTTCCCCTTGAACCACTTCACGATGATCTTGGAGGCGGTGATACCGGTCACCTCAACCCCCACCGCGAAGGTGGCGAAACCGATGCAGGCCCAGAAGAGGCGGGCATCCAGCCCGAAGATGGTGACCCCTTCGAGCGAGGGACTGGAGATACCCCAGTACTTGATGGCGGTTCCTATCACCATGAGCGACGCGGACCCCACGCCGGTCAGGCGGATGCCAAGCTTATCAAGGATGATGCCGCCGAATATCAACATTAGCAGGAAGACATTAAACCAGCCGTAGGAACTGGTGTAGGTGCCGTAATCAGCACGCGTCCAGCCCAGCTGGCTCTCCAACATACCTGCCAAGGGCGACATGACGTCCGATAAAAAGTAACCGCACATCATCGTGAGCGACACGATGACCAGCGCCGTCCAGCGCGCCGCCGCAGAATCCCTAAGGGTTCTCTTGATCTTTTCTACCATAACAATTGTAGTTTTCCTGTTATATTATCTTGTTAATTTTTTGGTCAAAAAACAGTTTCAACGGCCAGATGAGCAAGACACGTATTCGTCAGTCGCACAGGACAACCGACAGCAAATTACCCGTTAATTGTCGGCCCAAAGCCCGTCATCAATCCCCTCGAAGAGGGAGTTGGCACTTATAAATTCGGGAACGATCGCCTTCATCTTCGAGACGATGTGCAGGTCATCGGCAGTATGCGACAGTGCGATCAGCTCATCCACTTGCCTGGCCACATCTTCGAAATCGTACTCCCTCACGTTAGCGATCATTATCTTATCGTGACTGGTGGGTTGCACGTTCTCCTTATCGTTCAACAACTCCTCGTACAACTTTTCACCTTGTCGCAGCCCCGTGTACGTTATCTTCACGTTCTTCGCACCCGACAGATTGATCATCCGTTTCGCCAGGTCGGATATCTTCACGGGATTTCCCATATCGAAAATGTAAATCTCGCCCCCCTCCCCCATGGCACCCGCCTCCAATACCAGTTGACAAGCCTCGGGGATGGTCATGAAGTAGCGTATTATCTCGGGGTGGGTCACCGTTACCGGCCCGCCTCTCTTTATCTGTTCCTTGAAAAGGGGGATCACCGATCCGTTGGAACCCAGCACGTTCCCGAAGCGGGTGGTGATAAACTGCGTTCCATTCGCTCCATCATTCACGTACCGGTTAAGCGACTGCACGTATATCTCGCAGATACGCTTGGAGCATCCCATAACGTTCGACGGATTTACCGCCTTGTCGGTGGAGACCATCACGAATTTCTCCGTGCCGTGCTTCACCGCCAAGTCGGCGATGATCTTCGTGCCCAGCACGTTGTTTTGTACCGCCTCGGCCACGTTGTTCTCCATCATTGGCACATGCTTATACGCGGCGGCGTGAAACAGGAAGTGCGGCTTGGTTTTCACGAAAATCTTCTCCATTCGGCTTTGGTTGCAGATATCCACCACCTTTGTTTTAAAACGAAGCTCCCGGTAGTCCGACTTCAGCTCCAGTTCCAGGTCGTGCAGGGGTGTTTCGGCCTGATCTATCAACACGAGGGTAGCGGGATTGAATTTCGCCAGTTGTCGCACGATCTCGCTCCCTATCGATCCCGCCGCACCCGTCACGATAATCCGTTTGTTTTCGATGCTGCTTACCACGTTTTTCATGCTCAGCTTGATGGGCGATCTGGGCAACAGATCCTCTATCTCTATCTCTTTTATCTGCTCCTTGCCGATGCTTTGGCTATCACTCCACTCGGCAATTGGCGAGGTGGTTCGGATAGCAATGCCGTTGTCCACCAATTGTGTCAACTTATCGGAATACTGCACCTCCTCCATCTTCAGGGGCGACACCAGGATTGTGTGTACATCTTTGAGCCTCATCGTGCGGAACAGTTGATCATCGAACGCGTGCACGGGAAGTCCCAGCAAACCTTTCCTTATCATCATCGGGTCGTCAGAGACGAACCCCTCCACCTTGTAATTCAACTCGCTACTACTCTTTAGTGCCTTGGCCAGGCTTATCCCGGAAGATTTGGTGCCATAGATAAACACCCTGATGGTTCTCTTGCTTTTCCCAACGATATACTCGTAGAACTCCTTTACCACTACCCTCAACAAGATCATCAGGCAGAGGTTCACAAAGAAAACAGTTATGAACAGCAGGTAATGATAATGGTATGTACCCTGCACGCGATGGATGGCATGCAAGACGAAGAATGAGAGGAGGTATCCTGTCGTCAAGCTCAAGGTCACCCTCAGCAGGTCGTGAAAAGAGGAGAACCGCAGAACGCCTCGGTAGGTGCGAAACAGCAAAAAAGAGAAGGTGTTGAAAAACACCAGCACCGAGACGAAGAGGAGAAGTGACCTCCAAGAGTGACCGGGAACGGCTGATAGGGCGTTGTAGACCGTGAAAACGGCAAAAAAGGAAAAAATTAGGATAAGGATATCCAGCAACAGGATCACGAACCTGGGCAGTATCCTCTCCATAATATAGCCTTTCAATTTTATCTCCCTCATAAGAAAAGTGATTGTATCGACTACCGATAACCTAACACGCGTTGATTTAATTTTCCAAAGGTAGTTATTATTTTCATTTCAGCAAAAAAAGATAAAAATTTGCATCCTAACATATAAAACCCTACTTTTGTGCTTGCTTTGCACGGGGCATCAAGGCTCCCCTTCCGTGTCGTAGCGACAACCCCTTTTCCTGGTTCGCCCGCCCGGTCACCACCAGGGTTTCTTCCTGTGCATAATGATAGCGCGACTGTTTTTGGTTCAGCCGGTTTCGGCCTAACTTCGATAGATTACAACGAGTAAACAACATAACGAAAAATGAGAAGAGGGTTATTTATTTGCCACGTTTTGGTTATCGCGTGGCTTTTGGTAGGCTGTTCAGCCCATAGAAAGATCCCCTACCTACAGGGAGCAGGCGAGGGTGACCCCGGTGCGATGGCCATGACTTCCGAGCTTTATGATGCCCGCATCATGCCCAAGGACCTACTGACCATCACGGTCTCCACCACCGACCCGGAGGCCTCCCGGCCGTTCAACCTCACCACTCCCAGCATGTCAACCGGTATCACCACTACCTCTCAGCCCCAGCTGCAGCCCTACCTGGTGGACAACAACGGGGAGATCAACTTCCCGGTCCTGGGGATTATCAAGCTGCAGGGGTTCACCAAGCGCGAAGCTGAGCAGGCCATTGCATTGCTCTTGCAGAAGTATATCAAGGAGCCGCCGGTGGTCACAGTAAGCTTCGTGAACTACAAGATATCGGTGCTGGGCGAGGTGGCCCGTCCCAACACGTTCACCATCATGAACGAGAAGGTGAACGTGTTCGAGGCCCTCGCCATGGCGGGCGATATGACCATATGGGGTAAACGCGACAACGTGAAGCTTATCCGAGAGGATGCCTCCGGCAACCAGAGCGTGGTGCTGTTGAACCTGAACGACCCTTACATCATCTACTCCCCCTACTACTACATGCAGCAGAACGACGTGCTCTACGTGGAGCCCAACAAGACCAAGGCCAGGAGCTCCGAGATTGGCAGTGCCACCGGGATATGGCTCTCCGCCACCTCCATCCTCATCTCCGTGGCCACACTGCTGGTCAATATTTTCGTGAAATAGTTGCAAGAGAAACTGTAAAACTAACACCAAGGCCAATGGCAAATCCAACGCCATAATACAATGCGATATGACGGAAAACGATTATATACACATCAAAGAGGTGGAAGCCCTTTTGGAGCGTGAGCAGGGCGAGGAGATTTCGCTCAAGGAGCTCCTGTTGCGCTTCCTATACAACTGGAAGTGGTTCGTGGCAGGCACGTTTATCATGCTGGTGCTGGCCTTCCTCTACCTTCGTTACACCACCCCCACCTACCGGGTCACCTCAAGCATCATCCTCAAGGAGGTCAAAAGTCAACGGATGATGCCTCCCACCATCAGGGGGACGGAGGGGATACAGCTGGAAGCGCTGGGGGCGGTCAGCAACCTCGATAACGAGATGTTCGTCCTCCGGAGCCGCTCCACCATTCGCGAGGTGATCAACCGCCTGAACCTCCACACCTCGTACATCGTGAAGGGGCGCGTGAAAAGCAGCGACCTCTACAAGAACAGCCCCGTTATCGTGAGCATGGAGCAGGGGCAACTCAACACGCTCAGGGCAAACATCGAGTTCGTGATGAGCACGGGCAACCTAAGTGACACGCTGAACATTCAAGGGATCATAGGCGGAATGCCCATTGACACCACCTTTACCCACCTACCGGCGCAACTGCACACCAAAGCAGGTGATATCAGTTTTACCCGAAGGGATGGCCTAACCGGTACCGCTTTTAAAGACTTCACCATACATGTGCTGATACAGCACCCCAACGCGGTCATCAACCAATACCGCCGAGCCCTATCGGTGGGGCAGGCCTCCAAACAGGCATCGGTGTTGAACCTATCGGTAGAGACCTACTACCCCAGAAAGGGGATCGATTTCCTGAACATGCTGGTGGAGGTGTACAACAACGAGACCATCGAGGATAAGAAGATGGAGGCGTATAATACCCAGAGTTTTATCAACGAGCGCATCGCCATTATCGATGGCGAGCTCTCCGATGCCGAGCAGAGCGTGGAAGAGTACAAGCTGAGCAAGGGGCTGACCGACCTGGAGATCGACCTGCAGCGCAATATGCAGATGGGTAGCAGCTACGAGCAGCAGTTGGTGCAGGTGGAGACGCAACTCAACGTGGTGAACTCGCTCGACGGCTACATCAATAATCCCGAGAACGCCCGCAAAACCATCCCCACCAACGTGGGCGTGGAAGACCCCACCCTGGCGGCCACGGTGAGCGAGTACAACCGGCTGTTGCTGGAGCGGGAGCGGCTTTCCGCCGGTATGACCGATGATAACCCGGTAATGGTGCGCATGAACGAGCAGATCGAGGGACTGCGACAAAACGTGAACGCCTCAATCAAGAGCGTGCAGCAAGGACTCAACATCCAACGCCGCGACGCCCGCAACCAGGCAAATATCTACGGTGGGCGCGTGGGACGGATGCCCACCCAAGAACGCGAGTTCATGGAGCTCTCCCGCGAGCAGCAGATCAAGGCCAGCCTGTTCCTGATGCTCCTCCAGAAGCGGGAGGAGAACGCCCTGGAACTCGCCGCCACCGCCAATAGCGCCAAGGTGCTTGACGAAGCGCTAACGGAAGGGATCGTCTCGCCCCGCATGATGCTGGTATTGCTAGCCGCACTGCTATTGGGTATCCTTTTACCCGCTCTATTCCTCTACCTGCGCAACCTGCTGCAGTACAAGATCACCAGTCGTAGCGACGTGGACAAGATCTCCAAGGTGCCGGTGATGTGCGAGATACCCCATCACGACGAGAAGAGCAACGTGGTAGTCAAAGAGGGTGGTGATAACTCCATCAACGAGGCGTTCCGCATTGCGCGGACCAACCTGATGCTGTCGCTGGGAGCCGATAACAAGGTGGTACTCATCACCTCCACCGTATCGAGTGAAGGCAAGACGTTTATAGCCATCAACATGGCCATCAGCACGGCGCTACTCAACAAGCGGGTGTTGCTCGTGGGTCTCGACCTGCGTATCCCGCGCCTTGCCCACTACATGGGTATAGACGAGAGTAACGGTATCACCAGCTACCTCTCGGGATTTGAAAAAGATATCGACGCCTTGATTCAGCTCTCCGGTCCCCATGAGAACCTGTTCGTGTTGCCCGCGGGCGCCATCCCCCCCAACCCGGCGGAGCTACTTTCGCGTCCCACCCTCGACAAAGCCATTGAGACGCTACGCGACGAGTTCGATTACATCTTTATCGACTCCGCCCCCACGGGACAGGTGGCCGATACCCTGCTGTTGGGCCGTGTAGCCGACACCACGCTCTACGTGTGCCGCGCCAACTTCTCCAACAAGAACAACCTGCGCTTCGCCAACTCGCTGATGAAGGAGGGCAAACTGAATAATATGCTGCTGGTGATCAACGAGGTGAGGCATCACAAGAGCGGCTACGGATATGGGTATGGATATGGATACGGCTACGGGTATGGCAGCAAAGATAAAAGGAAGAAAAAGAGGAGGAGATGACTATAGCCATTGACTTCGACGGCACCATCGTGGAGCACGCCTACCCCGAAATAGGACACCCTATCCCTTTCGCCATCGAGACGTTGCTCCAACTGCAGGAGGATGGGCATCGACTTATCCTCTGGACAGTGCGCAGTGGCGACCTCCTTCAGGAGGCCGTGGATTACTGCGCCGAGCGGGGTTTGCGCTTCTTCGCCGAGAACGAGAACTACCCGGGGGAAATGGAGGAGCTACAACCGGGCAACTACCCCCGCAAGCTCAAGGTCGACCTGTTTATCGATGACAGGAACCTGGGGGGGCTACCCGACTGGGGCGTGATTTATAACGCAGTGAAGGTCACAGCCGCCGGCGGCAATGCGCTACAAACCATGGCCATGGGTTCCGCACTGCCCGAGCCCAATAAGAGACGGCGCTGGAGGCGGTAAAATAGGGAAACAGGTTGAATAACGACCATTAGCCAAATGGCTATATAGGTGCTTACATGTGTAATGAAAGGATTAAAATCAAGCGTGACGGGCTGCCCAATGGGACAGACGAGGGCGAAGCCATGCCAAAAAGCCTGATGGCAACTGTAACAAGCCCACTGCCGGACACGGCAACAGGAATCGTGGCAAAAACCGAACACGGCACCCTCAACTGGTACGCCGTTTACACCCGCGTGCACCATGAACGCAAAGCGGCCAATCGGCTAACACGACAGGGCATACAGACGTACGTGCCCGTGAAAACCGTAACGCGTCAATGGAGTGACCGTCTCAAAAAGGTGGAGGTCGTGGTCATACCCACCCTTTTTTTCGTTAGAATCCCGAAGAGCAAGCGACTACAGGTACTGCAAGATCCATCGGTAAGTCGTTTCCTGACTGCTCCAGGAGAGAGAACTCCCGCCATTATACCCACCCACCAGTTAGAGCGATTTCGCTTTCTGATAGAAAACGCCAACAGTCCCATCGATTTCGAACCCGGCAAGTTAGTAGCGGGCGACCAGGTTCGGGTGATAAGAGGCTCACTAAAAGGCCTTGAAGGCACGTTTATAAAACAGCAGGAGCATTGCAAGCTCTACATCCGCCTCAACCTGCTTGGTAATGTCGGAGTAGTTATCCCGGCCAGCGATGTGGAAGTAATTTAACTTATAAGTGAGCAACTTTGAGAATTGCTTGAAACGATGAAGGCAGATACAAATTTAATAACCAACTGGTTATACCAACATGGTGATAAAGAGACAGACAGGTTTATAGAAAAAAACCTGGCGATTGTTGAAAAAGTTCGTATAGCTCTTGAAGAAAAAGATTGGAAGTTATTGGATTTGGCCAATGCTATGAACAAATCATCTTCTGAAGTATCCAAATGGTTAACAGGAATGCATAACCTGACTTTCAGAAGCATAATCAAACTTGAAATAGCATTGGGAATTGATTTAATCGATTTTGAACCAAAAAGATCATAGAACGATATCACGAAATAGTCACGTATAAAAACATCAACATTATGAAACCCGAAGTTACACAAAGAAATACCAAATCGCAGATACTGGAGGCTTACGAAAAGCTGTTGCCCAAGGTACAGGCAAAAACTGAGGATAATCCCAAGGAGGTATAAGCAGAAGCCCACAGGCGGCTAAAACCGAGACGGAGGAACGCCTCACCACTATGTACAAATATGAAAAAGAGCTGTACGAAAAAGAGATGCGCGGCATCATCAACCTCAAAGAGCAACAGGTAAAAAGCTTAGAGACAAAGGTAAAGGAGATGGAAATACAGGTGAAAGAGGCCGGCATCAAGGTCGACAACTCCGAGAAAACGGTAAAAGATATCGCACTGAAAGCCATTGAGAACGCGGGCAAACCGCACCTCATCGAGCGGGAACGCGTACCCGGCAAAGTTGAATAGGTTAGTATCTAAAAGGAAGTGATAAAGCCCCCCCTCTTGATTACAGCAGTAGCAAGAGTATTGCTCTTAGGAACAAACTAAACCAGTACGGCAAAGGGTGTTTAATAGTATAAACAAGAAGCTTTTCGGGAAACGTGTAATTTTTTCTACAACCAAACAATAAACAAAATATGATTTAAAATCATTTCTTAATCCCAATGGACGTGATGACAAATTCAAAAAAACACTCCAACATTCAACTCAAGGTCAAAGACTTCTACGCGGTTGAAAAAGCAAAAATCGATATAGACGCGGTTACGCTGTTATCCGGAATAAACGGGTCAGGGAAAAGTACGCTTTCGCGTCTTCTGTTTCACGTAATACACAACGTAAACAATTACGACGAATTAACCAACAAACAACTTATTATTTCCTTATCATCAATAGCTCGTTATTTATACGATTTATACAGATCGATTACCATACGCAAAAATGCGTACGAAGAACTACCTCAAATGAAAATAATAGCCAGTATCGCGGGCTATTTCCCCTACGTACATATAGATGATATAGTACCAAGTGAGGATGATTTTCACGTTTTGTTGCATGAGTGTGTGAAATTTTACAAAGATAACCACAACAAACCAAGTGAATCAGATATCAATCAATTATCAAAACTATTGGGAAAAGAGGTAAATGCCGACGATTCATTTATTTCAAATTTAGAAAGCTTGAAGGATTATATATCTTCCATTTTCGAAGAAAACTCTTCAATATACAAACAACGTTCGGCAGAGCTAATAATCAATGAATTGACTGAAATATTCGACAGCGAAGAGATGCCTGGAAAATTTTCACTACAAGAGTGGGACGATAAAATAATCTCATACGATAACGAGGAAGAAGGTAGTCGAAACAATGTAAAAGTACTGAGAACAATCAAAAACGTTGCATATATCGATACACCATACCTGTTGAATATGCAATATCAAGGAAACCGAAGAAGATTCTACACACCTCAACATCATTGGGATCTACTCTTAAATCTGTTGTACGACAGCACGGTACAAGACGAAACGAGCATTTTTACAGAACAGATAAGCAATGTGATAGGCGGTCATATAGAATTACGCAAAAAACCGAACATCTATTTCGGGAAGGAACAAATGTTGTTCATTCCTAATGGCGAAAGTGGTAGTGTTCAGATGAAAGGAGTCGCCACGGGAATAAAATCGTTCCTTATTATACAGCGACTACTTCAAATCGGGTTCCTCAATGATAGCACTTTACTGATTATAGATGAGCCCGAAGCGCATCTTCATCCTCAATGGACGGTAGAATATGCAAAGTTGATAGTGGATATAAACAAAGCATTGGGTGTTAAATTTCTCATAGCATCGCACAGTACCGATTTTATAGAAACTTTGAGCGCGTATGGCGATAAAAACGACATGTTAGATTCTACAAACCCGTTAATACGATTCTATTTAGCTAAAGAGACATCAGCTAACAGATTCCAATTCAATGATTGTCATGGTGATATTGAACCTATTTTCAACGTATTCAACAAATCATACGATAAAATGAACCAGTTTATATAATCCATATCATGTCAGCAATAAAGTACAGCAAGTATTGCGCGAAAAAAACAAGCAACATTCCTTACTACAACGAGTATTGTGTAAACATCAAAAATAAATTTGTAAATGAGGGTTGTAATCAGCTTATCTCCTACCCGAACGAAAAAGTGTATGACTTTGATGCTTACATGAAAAGCAAATATTCCGAACATGGTACGCCTCCGCAGAGCATGGACATTATTTTTGGAACGCGAAACAGATATTTACAAGCGGTTGAATGTCGTTTTCGTGTCACAAGCAATAAACAAATAAAAAAAGAAGAGTTAAAGGGGAAAATGAACAAAACTCGCGACGAGATTGTATCATGGGAAATGCCTCCTCCGGAATACATGATATTTCTTTATAATGACAATCTTAAAGAAAGGGCTAAAAGGAAAATCAAGAGATACTTCCCAAAAACAAGGAATCAAAAATTTCGATGTGAAGTGATGAGTAGCAAAGAGTTTATCACTAATTTTTTTTGATAGACAATAACAAAATTCATAATCAACAGTAAATACCTTAATTAAGATTAACCATTGAACAAAAAGACTTGAAGCTACATTATGATACTATTTATCAACCTTGAAAAGTTGTAGAAATAGTAAAGCAGATATTTTTTTAATTAACAAAATTAATTCTGATTAGTTTTAATGGGATTAAAGCAACAGGCAGTAAAAGGGGTTGTCTGGAACTCAGTAGGAACAATTGGTTCAGGAGTAATCAACCTGCTAATAACAATGATATTAGCAAGATTGCTGTCGCCGGATCAATTTGGAGTTATAGCAATCCTAACAGCTTTTTCTTTAATTTCAGATGTTATAGTAGATAGCGGTTTTAGTCAAGCGATAATAAGAGATCAATCAGATGATAACACAAAGTTGACTTCTGTATTTTATTTCAATTTATTCATTGCTATAATTTTATACATTGTTCTATTCCTTTTATCGCCATCGATTGCTTTTTTTTATAAAATACCGGAAATTAAAATATTTTCTCGTGTATTGTTCCTAAGTGTTATTCTGAATTCATTAGGCTTAATTCAAACAGCTTTATTTAATAGAGACATTAATTTTAAAGCGCCCGCTATTTCAAGTATAATAAGTATGATAATTGCAGGTATTACGTCTGCAATAATGGCTTATAGAGGATTTGGTATTTGGGCTTTAATTGCAAACAGCATTCTTTTTGCAGGACTTAGATCTTTGTTACTTTGGATACAAAGTTCGTGGAGACCAAAAGGTTTTATAAAAATTGAATCACTAAAAGAGTATTTTGGTTTTAGTAGTAATTTATTAGTACAAGGGCTGATAGATAGAATAGTTACAAATATTGAACCAATCTTAATTGGTAAATTTTATACCACTAAAAGCCTTGGTTATTTTTCACAGGCAAGTAAGTTTAATACATATATTTCAGCGACATCCTCCAGTGTTCTACAAAAGGTTTCATATCCTGTACTTTCAAAAATTGCCGATAATCAAGAGCATTTAAGAAGTGCTTATTCTCAACTTATATCTTGGGTTATATTTGCACTACTTCCTGTATATATCGTTGTTATACTCTATGCCGAAGATATAATGATTGTCTTCTTTGGAAGCCAGTGGGGGGCATCAGCACCATTTTTGAGACTATGGTCTATTTGTGGTTTCTCACTCTCGATATACACTTTGTTCACCAACATTTTTTTAGTTAAGGGAAAAACCGGACAATACCTCAAGTTATTTATAATAAAACAAATACTGAGGTTAACTGCCCTTCTGATAACAATACGAATTAGTGTAATGGGAATAATGTGGGGAATTGCTATTGTAACTGTATTTACCGGCTTAATGTACATCTATTATGGAGGCAAGCTTGTTGATTTTTCATTAAGAGATTTTGGCAAGATTCTCTTTCAGCCTGTTATTAGTTCAACTATTGCACTATTTATTATTTATTTGTTTGAAAATTTATTTCATTTACAAGTTGGTAGGATAGTTGTCTTAATAATAGGAGCATCCGCTTTTTTATTTATATACTTTGCCTGTATGTTAGTGATGAAAAATAGTGTTGCGCTAAAACTCTTATCAACTTTTAAAACTTTCTTGGGTTTAACAAATTCGTCGCAATAAGTAATTAGAAATGCAGTTTATATACATTTTAATGTAATTATTAAACAACAACTATTGCAATAGCTTTTATAATCAGCAATTAAAATGAATTCAAACATTAATGCTACTTATAGAAATAAAGAGAATATAGAAGGGAAATTATTAATATCGATTTCTTTTCAGATTATTTACATATTATTCTTACTTCTCTCATCTAATATAAATTTAATTATATCCATTTCCTTTTGGATATGTATATTTTTCATTCCATTCTCTATACTAATTAACAAGAAAATCAGATTAATTGATGTCTGGAATCTTGCATTTGTTTTTATCATTATTTCAGAAATGGTATTACTCTCAAGTGTTACTTCAGACTTAGGAAAAGTATCTAAATACCTGCTTCTTGCAAATTCAATTGTAAATATAGGACATACGTTTTATGCCCCGAAATATGCATATAGGCCAAACTTTAACAATATTAGCAACTTATCATCAACAGATAATTACCCGTTAATTTCTAAAAAAAAGAACATTTTCATTTACATTCTGATAATATCACTGGCAATATACTTCGTTATAAAATTACTACCCTTAGCTTTAACAAGTGCCACATTGGGAAGACACCAAGCTTTGTTAATTCATGGCGATATTCCTCCACTGACGAATTCTATCGGTATGTTTCTCCCATGTGTAATCGCTTGGTATAGTATCAATATTAGAAAAAACAAGACATTGACAGGACTGCTTCTTGCAGCTCCTATTTTTATAATACAATTATTAATAGGAACAAGATATCATTTATTATTTTCGTTAAGTGGTTTTTTATTTATGATTTTGAAAAACAAAAAGATAAAGGTATCTAATATTATTTTAATAATATTACTTGTCATTTTTTTCATCTTTATAAGTGACTATATGCTAATAAATAGAACAGGTAACCCAAGCGCAACTATAGAAGTCACAACTTTTTCTTTTGTTGATAATCCAGAGAAGTTTTTAGCATCATATATGTCACCAGAAGGAGTAGTTGATATGACTAATCTAATGTTTAATCACTTTGACAATCATTCACATATGTATGGTTTAGCTTCAAGTTATATTTTCATTTTTTGGATTCCAAGAGCAATATGGCCGGATAAGCCGACTATGTTAGGTTATTGGCTAATCAGAGAATACGGAAGTGGGTTTTCTGATTCACATAGTGCTTCTTTTGGTTTCACGGGCGATCTTTATGCTGATTTTGGAAATTTTTCACTATTAATATGCTTCTTTATCGGAATTGTAATAGGTTTGCTACAAAAACAAGTAAATAAAAACTTACAGAGTAACTCGTACTCCAATACATTGTTTGTTATGCTTTATCCTGCAACTTTTTTTTATGTTAGATCTCCGCAAACAAGCCTTATTTCATATATAGGTGTAGCAGTTATTTACCTCATAATAAAACTTATTATAAAACCCAAATCTGTAAATAGGAGATATTATACATATAATCCAAATAATGCTATAAACGGCAACTATAAATGACAAACTGTTCAATTATTAAAATATAGTTCATATTGAATTTTCTTTCTGATTCTTTTGTGGGGGATAACATCAACCATTTTATTATTATTCTGAATGAATTTTTTAACAATGTTGCTCATGAGCCATTTTACAGCAGGAGGAACATTTTAAATCTTAAACAACAACTATAATAAAATAAACATCAATATGGATTTCTTTATTTTTGACTTTCAAAAAGATCAGTATCTTATTAACTCTTTTCTAAAAGAAGCATCTTCAGCACACAAACAAAAAGAAAAAACAGCCGAATGGTTTCATTGGAAATTTACGAAATGCCCATATGGACGTTCCTTACTTGCATGTGCTAAAGAAAATGAAGAAATAGCTGGCTGTGTTGCTTTTGGAAGACAGGATTTTTTCTATAATAATCAAAGAATAAAAGGTGCTATCTCTTTTGAAACATTTGTAAGTCCTAAACATCAAGGAAAAGGGCTTTTTAAAAAATTAACAAGTTTTGCTGAAGCTGAAGCAAAAAACATTGGTATAGAAATACTATTAAATTTTCCCAATAGCATTAGTCTCTCCGGTTTTTTAAAAATGGGGTGGCAACAGATTGACGTTGGTCTTTATTTCCTAAAATTAAATAATCCGTTACATGTCATACAAGATTTTAAAAGCCTGCGGAAATCATTTATACCCGAAGCTTCTAACATCAGTAGTTTAGATAATGCAGCCTTTACAGACTTTCAGCAACACCTTAATTTAAGGAATGAACTCACACCTGAAATAACTCAAGAATACTTGGAATGGCGTTTTCTAACATTTCCCGTATCAAAATATATAACAATAAACAACAGTGAATTTTATTCTGTGGCAAGAATTGGTTATAGAGGAAATTTATCTGAGTTACAAATTTTGCTTATAGAACCCAAAATGAATACTTATTATGTAAGTATAAACCAACTCATTAAAGAGTACAAAAAGATTTGTAAATTTGATGTAATTGGCATTCCCGTTTCAAAAGGAAATTTTTTAAATAGAAATATTAAAAAAGCTGGTTTTTTCAAAGTTCCTTCAAGAGGTAACGTATGTTTCAAAATTCTAAACAAAGAGATTGATCCACTAATTATTACAAACATCGACTATCAGGGCTTAATGGCTCATGCTTCATAGTTTTTTAAGCATACGGACTTATAAATAAAGAAAAATGAAATCATTTCTCAAATCAGCTGTATTATATGGAGATTATTTACTACATCGGAGCCGAGCAAGTAAAGTAATTTACTATCATGATGTTGATACCAAGTACACAGATATGGGAACACCCGTAGAAACTTTTAAAAAACATATTGATGTTATTAAAGAGAGTGGTTTTTCAATCGAAGAAGATATTACTGAACCAAATAATCAGATTATGATTTGCTTTGATGACGGATGGGCAGGATTATACGAATATAAGGAGTTATTTATCTCGCAGAAGATTTTCCCTACCATATTTTTAGCTGTAGACCTTATTGGTAAAAATGGATATATGAACCTAATGCAAGTTTTAGAATTGCAGGCTCTGGGTTTTAATTTTGAATGCCATACTTGGAGCCATTGCTACTTGCCATTACTTGATGAAAAACAGCTAAAACATGAATTGTTAGACTCAAAAAAAGAGTTAGAACAACTGTTACATAAAGATATAGAAGCAATCTGTTTTCCGCGAGGAATGTTTTCAGATCGAATTATCGATTTTGCAATAGAAGCAGGCTACAAAAAACTATACTCTTCGATTTCAGGAAGTTATTATAAGCTACTGAAAACAAAAAAAGTAATCTGTAGAAATTTGGTTCAATATTTATCACCCAAAAATTTAAAATTTACAATTCTGTCAGAATCCCCGATAATGACAAACAGATCCATTAAATTACATTACAAAAGGAATTAACTATGCCGACATTGTTACAAATAAATGTAACTGCAAACGCAGGCTCTACTGGCAGAATCGCTGAAGAAATAGGACTGAAAGCGATAGCCTCCGGGTGGGATAGTTATATCGCCTACGGCAGGAATGAAAGACCAAGTGTTTCAAAGTTAATACGTGTTGGGAACGATATGGATGTTAAGCTGCATGGAATACAAACGCGACTATTTGACAGGCATGGCTTGGGTTCAAAAAAAGCAACAATTGAATTCATAAAAAAAACAGAAACAATAAAACCGGATATTATTCACTTGCACAATATTCATGGTTATTATATTAACTATCCAGTTCTATTCAGCTTTTTACAAAAAATCAAAACACCAATAGTATGGACATTACATGATTGTTGGTCTATAACAGGGCACTGTTCTCACTTTACATACATAAAGTGTGAAAAATGGAAAACACAATGCCATAGTTGTCCTCAGAAATCAAGTTATCCTGCCAGCTATCTATTAGACCGTTCAAAAAAAAATTATATTCTTAAAAAGAAACTGTTTAATTCTGTTTCAAATCTTACACTTATTCCGGTTTCAAACTGGTTGTCAGATATATTAAAAGAATCATTTTTGCAAAATTATCCAATAAAGGTTATCAATAATGGGATAGACACTAAAGTTTTCAAACCTTATAAAAATTCAGACTTTCGAGATAAATATAACTTGAAAAATAAATTTATAATTATGGGTGTAGCCACTGCTTGGTCAGAAGGTAAAGGAATTTCTGATTATATTGCATTAAGTAAAGTTATATCTTATGATTGTAAAATAGTATTAGTCGGACTAAAACAAAATCAAATGAATGATGTTCCAGACAATATAATCAAATTGCCTCTGACGACTAATCAAAAACAATTGGCAGAATTATACTCTATGGCTGATGTGGTTATTAGCTTGTCGCGTGGTGAAAGTTTTGGCTTGACTATTGTTGAAGGTTTCGCATGTGGAACACCGGGTATTGTTTATAACAATACGGCACAACCTGAATTAATAACATTAGATACCGGATATGTTGTGGAAAATGACAATATAGACGATGTGGCAAACGCAATAAATAAGATAAAAAATAACGGCAAAAAATTCTATTCAAATGCTTGCAGAAATCGTGCTATACAATATTATAATAAAGATGACAGATTTGAAGACTATATAAGTTTATATAATGAAATTTTATATAAAACGAAATGAAAAATAAAATAGAAGCGAAAGGTTATTGGTTTTTGCCAGATAAGCCGGGTGACAAAGTGGCAGGCACACTGACCTACACTCCCAAAGAAGACATAGGTCTTGAATTGCTTGGCGGATTTAGTGATAATTTGGAGACTCTTTTTTCCGGAAAAACATATGATGTTATTCATGGTTTTACCTCTGAAGGAAAAAACATTACTCTTTTCAATTGTTTTAGTTCAGCAAGTTTAAATTTCAGCTCATCTTTTCCAATAACCAAATACAGTTGTCAATATATGCTTATCGGAACACATTTGAACAATATAGATGATGAATCTTTTTTTAAGGCAACTGTTTACTTTGATGAGTTGACGTATTGGTGCCTTCCGATGGCATTAGAACACATCTTAACAGCTGATGAAAACGGACATCTCGAAAAATTTAGTCTTTCAAATAAAAAATCTAATGAAGATAATGACAATACTATTGCTAATACTCAAATAGATGAAAACACAAATATTTTGCTCAAAAGGAATATTTACTTTGAAGGCTCAAATTTTCTTTTAACTCCAAAAATCGAGCAATATACCTGTCTGGAAATAGATAAAAAAATAGACTCTTCATTCATAAATTTTATTTATGATATTGAAATGTATGAGCAGTTTTTATCATTAGCCACTCTAGAAGTTGTAGAATGTTCGAAAATAATATTACGTGATAGGAATTTATACCAAGAAGAGAATGGGAAAAAGTATTACAATACTATTGAATTAATATATGTCCAAAAAGATGATTTTGAAGAATCTAAACAAACAAAAAGGCACAATTACCTATTTACCTATGAGACTATAAAAGATCAATATAATCAAATAATAAAAAAATGGTATGAAGATGCAGATAAAATTGCACCAATAAGACTGCACTTAATAGAGAGTATAAGACCTAAAAGAATATTCAGTAGCGTTGATTTTTTAATAGTTATACAAGCATTAGAGGGATATCACATTAGATTCAGAAAAGAGGATACATTAACAAACATATTGAATAATATTATTGCTGAATTTTCATCCATTGATAAAACCAAAAATGATGAGATAAACGTCAGAGCTGTTGTTGATTCAAGGCACTACTATTCTCACTTAATGGATAAAAAGGAAAAGAAACACGCGGTGGATGGAGTGGAATTATATTACTTAACGCAAAAGCTTAGAAAGCTTTTAATATGTTGTTTATTGGATTTTGTTGGATTTGACAAACCTAAGATTAATGAAATTTTAAATACATGTCATAATACGTTCTAAGCTTGAAGATTAATGTAAATTACCTATTTATAAACTATTAAGGAAAATATTTAACGAGGAAACAAGTAATTAGATTTGATATAAGAAACGCAACTTTAAATTGATAAAATGGCAAGCTTAAAGCAGACAGACATATTATTATTAAAAAGAATATTTGAAATGGAGGAAGGATTTGTTTTGAATTTTTCTAATGCTTCCTTTCAGCAATTTATATATAATGTATGCAAGATTGACATTTACAACTCAAAGTATGATATCTTTGGCAATTCGAAAGCCAATCGACTAAGAGCGTTCTGGCAAATTGAATCAGACAAAACCGTGGGCATCCTAATTAATGAGATGTTAGCATATTGGAGAACTAATAGAAAAATTAATGCGATAGAAATAAATTACAAAACGTCTGCCCCGACTTTTCGGAGTGGACTCAATAATAATTTTAAAAAAATGAAAATGTTTTTTGACAGTAATGTGTGGCAAATAGTGACACTTCCTTTTGAGTTTCCTGATGAACCATTAATAGCTGATTTTTTCAAAATCAACCAGGCTATTAAAGACAAAAAAATTGAGCCTTTTTTATCAGAAACGATATTTACGATAGAGGCTATTAGAAAAATAGAAAGAAAAGAAGTCTTTTCATCAACATCACTAAAATGCAATTCTGAAGAAAAAGAAACAGAAAGTGGTGAAATTGTACAAAATTTTACTTTTGGGCCAGATGAAAAAGATGCTATTAGTTTGACAGATAAACCTATTCTTAAAAAATATTTCGACGAAGCAATAAAATTAGGATTTAGAATAGTGAGATTTCCGAGAATAGGCGGGCTAGTAAACCCTGAAGTAGAGACTATTATAAAAAAAGTGGAATGAATTTATATTCAACCTGTCTTGACAAAGCTGTCGAAGTAAGTGAAAAAATAGAGAAAGTAGGAGCAGGAATTGCCCAAATTAAAGCAATTGGTGAAAAATATAATCATTTAAGTTGGGTTCAAGGTATAAAAAAAGCACCAAAGTCAGATATAAAAAAAATTGCAAAAGCAGCAGCAGAATGGGCAGATGGTGACTCTGTCGCTATTGCAATTGCTCTTGGTTGCGATTACTTCTGCACTAGGGATCAAGCTAAAGGAGCTGGGAAAAAGTCTGTTTTAAGTAAAACTAATTTAGCTTGGCTCTATGCTGACTACGGATTCAAGACAATATTACCTGAAGATTTAGTCAAACTTGTATAACAAATGAATGAATAATTAAATGACAAGTCGACAATATTATATAAAAGCACGCCTTTTCCCTACAATATTGACAATCATTCCCTTGTTGGTGTTTGTAAATGTAATTGTATTAGATTTGTACTATGGCAAACTGACCCCGATATTTGATATACTCCCTGTTTTGATAAATTTAGGACTATCAACAGCCTTGATTTTTCTAATGGTTCAAATAAACAGACTGATAGCAAAGGAGGTTTTTCAGCGTTTTTACTTTCAGGACGAACTTGAAATGCCAACAACAAATCATTTACTATGGTCTGACACGCTCATTGAAGAAAGTGTTAAAGAAAAATTACATGCTAAAATATTTTCAATGTTTGGAATCCAAATTCAAAATGCAGAAGAAGAACGGAATGACGAATTGAAATCACGAAAACAAATTGCAACAGCGGTTTCTCAAATACGAATTACTTTAGAAGACAATAAATTATTGCTACAGCACAATATTGAATATGGATTTTTTCGCAATCTAATTGGTGGTTCACTTATCGCATTACTTTTCTCAATAGTAATATTAATATATGGCTCTATTAAATACATGCAAAATTTGCAAACTATAGGAATAATATTTTTATTTATTTATCTCATTCCTCTTGCTTTAAGTAAACTGATAATTAAGCGATATGGGGAATACTATTCTAAAATTCTTTTCGAACAATTTTTATCAATATGAGATTGAATAGACAGGTAGAAGTGGTGTTTTGGGATGTTCAACACGGACATTCAACATACATCAAAACACCTAACAACAGACACATTGTTATTGATTTAGGAACAGGTGACTATTCAAATAGCGAAAATACATTTAGCCCTTTGCGGTATTTGAAATATAAATACCATGTCCAGCAGCTAGATTGTGTTATCATTACCCACCCACACCTAGATCATATTGATGACATTCTTAATTTTGAGATGTTAAGTCCAAAGGTATTTATCAGGCCAAAGCACATAACAAATGCCGAGGTAATGAAAGACGTTAAAGATAGCGATCGACCTAAATTTGAGAAGTATTGTGAAATTAATGATCGTTACAACTCACCGATTTCAGCGGAAAGCCTGAATAATATTTATATCCCAGAAAATTGGGGTGGATTAAAAATAGCTTCTTTCACACCCTTTAATTGTGATCACAGCAACTTCAACAACCATAGTATTATAACTGTGATGGAGCTTGAAAATATTAAAATCGTAATTCCCGGTGATAATGAAAAGTGCTCTTTTGATGAGTTGCTAAAACTTCAACCCTTTAAAACTGCAATACAAAATGCTGACATTCTGCTTGCACCACACCACGGGAGAGACTCAGCCTATAATTTGGATTTTCTCAATCTTGTTAATCCACGATTGACTGTTGTTTCTGACGGTAAATATTGCGACACAAGTGCTAATGCAAAATATTCTGCCAAAAGTCGTGGCTGGTTGGTTCACAAAAGAAGTACAGGAACAAGTAGTATGCGAAAATGCTTAACTACAAATTCAGACGGTGAAGTATATATTAAATTTGGGTTGAATCAAGATGGTAGATTTTTAGAAGTATCTGTTCAATAAAATCCCTTTTTATAGATAGTCGTTTGCAAAATCGAGGTAAATGTTTCCATGATAGGATTTTTGTTAATAGATGAAACTAACTAACATATATTTATTGATTTGATAATATAACTAATTTTGACAATACAACTAACAGCTATACATACATGCAACTTTTTAAAAATAAAACCCTATTAATTACCGGAGGTACCGGCTCGTTTGGGAACGCTGTGCTGACCCGTTTTTTGAATTCCGATATTAAGGAGATTCGGATTTTTAGCCGCGATGAGAAAAAGCAGGACGATATGCGGCATCGTCTGCAAAACCCCAAGGTGAAGTTCTATATTGGCGATGTGCGCGACCAACGCTCGGTAGATAACGTGATGAGAGGTGTAGACTACGTTTTTAGCGCCGCCGCCCTCAAACAGGTACCCAGTTGCGAGTTTTTCCCAATGGAAGCAGTGCGCACAAATATTATAGGGACGGATAACGTACTCGATTCGGCTATTCAACATGGCGTGAAAAACGTGGTAGTACTGTCGACTGATAAGGCAGCCTACCCTATCAATGCCATGGGTATGTCGAAGGCGCTGATGGAGAAGGTGGCGATTGCCAAGGGACGTGCCCTGGGTGATGATTCCAATACCATTATCAGTTGTACCCGTTACGGCAACGTGATGGCATCGAGAGGCTCGGTGATTCCACTATGGGTTGACCAGATTAAGTCGGACAAACCAATTACCGTTACTGACCCCAACATGACGCGCTATATGATGACGCTGGATGATGCGGTAGACCTGGTTCTCTACGCTTTTGAACACGGACGAAACGGGGATCTGTTCGTACAAAAAGCGCCCGCCACTACCCTAAAGGTGCTGGCAACAGCACTGAAGGAGCTGTACAAGGCTGATAACGAGATTAAGATTATCGGCACACGACACGGCGAGAAGTTGTACGAAACGCTGGTTACCCGCGAAGAGATGGTGAAAGCGCAAGATATGGGCAACTATTATCGCATCCCGTGCGATGATAGGGATCTCAATTACGATAAGTACTTCATCGAGGGCAACGAGGATATCTCCCGTATTGAGGATTATCATTCGCATAATACCAGACAACTGGACGTTGCCGGAATGAAAGAGCTACTACTCAAACTGGATATGATACGAAATGATGTGGATTTATCGCGATAAAACTGCTAACTTTATCACCAAATGAAAATTCTAGTTACGGGTGCAAAAGGTTTCGTGGGAAAGAACCTCACGGCACAACTAAAAAATATACGGGACAACAAAGCTCGTTGGTACAGCAATACAAAAGTTTCCCAAATTTTCGAGTACGATGTGGACAACAGTGAAGAGGAGCTGGATTATTTCTGTAAGGAGGCGGACTTTGTTTTCAACTTGGCCGGGGTGAATCGACCAAAAGATGATAAAGAGTTCATGGAGGGGAATTTCGGTTTCGCCTCTACCCTGCTCCATACGCTTGAAAAGCATGGTAACAGGTGTCCCGTGATGCTGTCGAGCTCTATCCAGGCAACGCTCGAGGGTCGCTACGCGGGGAGCGAGTACGGCAGAAGCAAAAAAGCGGGCGAGGAGCTGTTCATGAACTACGCACAAAAAACAGGTGCACCGGTCTTGATTTACCGCTTCCCCAACCTGTTTGGCAAATGGTGTCGCCCTAACTATAACAGCGTGGTGACAACGTTCTGCAACAATATTGCTAACGACCTGCCTATACGGGTTGACGATGCGAGCACCGAACTGGAACTGCTCTATATAGATGATTTAGTGGACGAGCTTATAGCCACACTTACCGGTGGTGGACATCGTTGTGAATACCACGGTACAAAGCCGGTGCCAAAATCCAACGGCAGTTATTATTATGTTCCCACAACTCATCATGTTACGCTGGGAGAGATTACTGAACTGCTGGAGAGCTTCGGTCAACAGCCGAAGAGTCTGATTATCCCCGAAATCGCAAATAACTCATTCGCTAAAAAACTCTACTCTACCTATCTCAGCTACCTGCCAAAAGAGAAAGTAGCTTTTCCGTTGAAAATGAACGTGGATGATAGGGGTAGCTTTACCGAGTTACTTAAAAGTGAGAAGTGTGGACAGGTGAGCGTGAACATTTCTAAACCGGGTATCAAGAAAGGTGAGCATTGGCACCACTCGAAGTGGGAGTTTTTTATCGTGGTGTCAGGGAATGCCCTAATTCAAGAACGAAATATGATAACCGACGAGACAATCGAGTTCAGGGTTAGCGGGGATAATATACAGGCGGTGCACATGCTTCCGGGATACACGCATAACATTATCAATCTGTCCGACACGGAAGATTTGATTACCGTAATGTGGGCTAACGAAATATTTGACCCGGAGAGACCCGATACCTACTTCGAGCCGGTTGTAAAGGAATGAATGCAAACAAGCATCTTTTATCTTAGAAAGAATAATAGAATATGATACAGAATTACGACTTTTCAAATGTCAGTTTTAAGGACAACGGGAAACTGAAGCTGCTTATCCTAGTGGGAACACGCCCCGAAATAATTCGTCTTTCAGCTGTAATAAATAAAGCACGGAAATATTTCGACTGCATTTTGGCGCACACGGGACAAAACTACGATTATAACCTCAACGGCATCTTTTTTAGAGATTTAAAACTGGATGACCCGGAGGTGTACATGAACGCCGTGGGTGATGACCTTGGGGCTACCATGGGCAACATTATAAACGCCTCTTACAAGTTGATGGTCTCCGTGAAGCCCGACGCGGTACTGGTGCTTGGCGACACCAACTCGTGCCTCTCTGTTATCGGGGCGAAGAGGTTGCATATACCTATTTTCCACATGGAGGCCGGAAACAGATGCAAGGATGAGAACCTGCCCGAAGAGACAAACAGGCGTATCGTGGATATTATTTCCGACGTGAATCTGGCCTATTCGGAACACGCGAGGCGTTACCTCATGGAGGCGGGATTGCCCAAAGAGCGTACCTTTGTAACCGGGTCGCCTATGGCAGAAGTGCTTCGGAATAATCTGAAGGAGATAGAGGCTTCCGATATACATGAGCGACTGGGGTTGGAGAAAGGAAAATATATACTGCTGTCGGCGCATCGTGAAGAGAATATCGATACCGAGAAAAATTTCAACAGTCTGTTTACGGCTATCAACGCCATGGCTGAAAAATATGATATGCCGGTCCTATACTCCTGCCACCCTCGTTCGGCAAAACGACTGGAAGCGAGTGGCTTTAAGCTGGACCACCGGGTGATAAAGCACGAACCTCTGGGCTTTCACGACTACAACTGCCTGCAGTTAAACGCGTTCGCGGTAGTGAGCGACAGCGGTACACTCCCCGAGGAGAGTTCATTTTTCACATCGATTGGTCACCCAATCCCCGCAATCTGCATACGCACCTCCACCGAGCGCCCGGAGGGAATCGACAAAGGGGTTTTCGTGCTGGCGGGTATAGATGAAACGAGCCTGCTACAAGCCGTGGAGATTGCTGTAGAGATGGTGAAGAACAACGACAACGGCGTTCCTGTACCCGACTATATTGATGAAAACGTCTCGGGCAAGGTGATAAAAATTATCCAATCCTACACCAACATCGTCAACCGAATGGTCTGGAGAAAATTTTAACGCACCAACTACTACAGAATGAATGTTATATTCCTTACTATAAATAGCTCTTTCAAACTAAACGATAGAGGGATTTATCAAGATCTGCTTCGCCACTTTCGAAATCAAGGGCATACGGTTTTTATCGCCAAGATTGGCACAGCTGACGAATCCGATGTAGAAAATGTTGACGGGGCCACGGTGTTAAATGTGCGTACACCTTCGCTTAAAAATGCCAATCTCATAAAAAAGGGCATCGCGACATTGTTGGTGGAATATAACTTTACACGAGCGTTAAAGAAGCATTTCTCGCATGTAAACTTCGACCTAATCCTGTATGGGACACCTCCCATCACCTACGTTAGAAGCATAAAATTATTGAAGAAAAAAAGTCCGAACGCGTTATCCTATCTTTTATTGAAGGACATCTACCCACAAAACGCGGTAGATATGGGTATGTTTTCATCAAAAGGTTTAATCCACGCCTATTTCCGGCAAAAAGAGAAGGCACTTTACAAGGTGTCGGACAAAATAGGTTGCATGTCTCCTGCCAATGTTACATACTTGCTGAAACATAACCCGGAGCTCAACAAACAGGATGTAGAAGTGGCACCCAACAGCGTTGAATTAACTACGTCGAACCGGATTGAGAGCCAAAAAGCTGTTCGCGAACATTTTAAACTGCCCACGGATCGCCCTATTCTTATTTATGGCGGGAACTTGGGTGTTCCACAGGGAATTGATTTTCTTATCAAGTGTCTGGAAAATAATGGGGGTCGAAATGATTGCTTCTTCCTTATCGTGGGTGACGGCACAGAGTATGCCAAACTCAAGCGGTGGTTTGATGAACAGAAACCTACCAACGCACGACTTATTAAACGTCTACCCAAAGAAGAGTACGATAGACTGGTGCAATCATGCGACATTGGACTCATATTCCTTGACCACAGGTTCACCCTTCCAAACTACCCTTCCAGACTTCTCTCTTACCTCGAATACAGCATGCCGATTATCGCCGCGACAGATCCCAACACGGATATCGGAAAAAATGCCGAAGAGAACAATTATGGGCTATGGTGCGAAAGCAATGATGTGGACGCTTTTACAGACTGCGTAAATCAACTGGTTTCTTCACCGGAAAAGATACGAGAAATGGGTGCGAACGGAAAGGCTTTTCTCGAAAAGAATTACCTAGTGGAACATACTTACCAATCGATTATCAAGCATATACAAAAAGTACAATATGTACAAACATTTTTTTAAACGCCTGTTGGATTTTTTGTTGGCACTGATTGGGCTGATCCTAATCAGTCCTCTGTTTTTGGTGCTGTGGGTTTGGCTTACTATAGCCAACAAGGGGGCTGGAGCGTTTTTTGCTCAGGAGAGACCGGGGAAAAATGAGAAAATCTTCAGGTTGTATAAGTTTAAGAGTATGACTGACGAGAGGGATGCTGATGGCAACCTGCTTCCTGACGGGGAGAGGTTGACCAAAGTGGGAAAGTTTATTCGCAAGACCTCACTCGACGAACTCCCGCAATTGTGGAACGTGCTGAAAGGCGATATGAGCTTAATAGGACCTCGACCACTGTTTGTCAGATACCTACCTTACTACACAAATCGTGAACGGTTGCGCCACACGGTGAGACCTGGAATTACAGGGTTATCGCAGGTAAAGGGTCGAAACTTCCTACCTTGGGATCAAAGACTTGAGTTAGATGTAAAGTATACAGAACAAATTAGCTTCATATTGGATATTAAGATTTTATTAAAAACAATATATCAGGTTTTTAAACGAAAAAACATAGTTATCATAGCAAGTGAATCAGGTAAACCTTTAGATATTGAAAGAAAAAAGAATGTTAATATATAGGTTTTTACAGGAAAATGACCTTGAACAAAGAGTCAACTTTATGAATAACCCTTTAATATCAGGTTCTATGCATTATAGCACTCCTGTTACAATAGAGGGGACCTTAAACTGGTTTAATAAAAACAGGACAAACCAGGACAGAAAGGATTTTGTCCTTGAATACAATAACCAAATAGTAGCAATGAACGGACTAACTGGAAAAGACTCGAGTATATTAAAGGCAGAAACTTATTCATTCGTGAACCCATCTTTTCTTGGAATGGGGTATGGAACAAAGGCACTTGCTTTACAAGCCTTTTTTGCTTTTTATCTTTGGAACTTACAAAAAATATGGTGTTACACAGATAGCGACAATAAGAGCTCTCAACATATGCACTATAAGATTGGTTATATAAAAGAAGGAGAACTAAGAAATGAAGTTTATAAAAATGGAGTTTTTCTTCCAAGGTTGTATTTAGGGCTAATAAAAGAAGATTTTGACAAGGATAAATTCATTGATTTAATTAGGACAACTAAAATGATTTTTTAATGATATGTTACTTATAGAAGAACTCAATACTGATTTTTGTCATTACATAATAAGAGACGATCTTTTCCCATTCCTTTATGGTGGAAATAAGGCACGAAAAGCATTGGAATATGAAAGAACCCTTAAACAAAATGGCTATAATGCAATAGTAACTACCGGGGGCATTCAATCCAATCACTGTAGGGTAATGTCACTACTTGCAGCTAAAAACCAATGGGATTGCCATATCGTGTTCCATGGGTCAAAAGAAAGGTTTGAAACAGAAGCAGGAAACGCATTGATTGTAAAAAGGACAAATACAACCTATGAATTCGTAGATCCTTCAGAAATATCAAATGCAATGGACAACGCTATGAACTCCTTTGTGAGGGAAGGTAAAAAACCATTTTATGTTACTGGCGGTGGACATGATTTGGCAGGAGGCATAGCTTACATTAAAGCGACTGAGGAATTAGCCGAGAAAATACAAAGGAATCATATTCATATAGATCGGATTTTTTTACCAACAGGAACTGGATCTACGCAAGCCGGGATAGTTACTGGTCTTGAAAAATGTGGACTTAACAATGTTGAGGTGATAGGAATTTCTGTCGCTAGAAAGCGAGAAAGAGCAACAGAGGTTACGACTGAGTTTACCTCTATGCTTTTTGAGCATTTTTCGCTAAACCTCCCACTTTCCAATAAAATCAATATTTCTGATGATTACTTGCTTGGAGGGTATGAAGGTACAACAAAAGATGTACAAAAATGGCTCCAAGAAATTACCAAGAGTTGTGGTATTTTATTTGACACCACTTATTCGGGTAAAGCCCTATGGGGGATGAAAGAATTAATTAGAAAGAACAATTGGGAAAACGATAATAACCTCTTTTGGCATACCGGAGGTTTAATGAATATTTTAGCATGAACATACTATTTACATGTGTGGGTAGACGAAACTACCTGCTTAATTACTTTAGGGAAAGTTTAAGCAAAGAGGATTCACTATTTGCAATTGATATGGATGCCACAGCTCCGGGAATGGCTGATGCTGATGTGGCCATCATCGCACCATCCATATATGATTCAAATTATATCAGCTTTCTGCTTGAAATAGTTAAAAAGCATGCGATCAACGCCATTATATCACTTAATGACTTGGAAGCCCCTATCTTAAGCAAAGCAAGAAAGCAGATCGAAGAACAAAATTGTATGCTAATTGTTTCTGATGATAGTGTTATAGATATTACTTTTGATAAGAAAAAAACTGCTGCTTTCATTAATGAAATAGGTTTAAATTCTCCACTTACATACACAAAAGTAAAAGACTTTTGGAAAGCCCATGAAAAAGGACTGATTGACTTTCCAATCGTAATTAAACCAAGATGGGGCAGTGCATCTATTGGTATTGAGTTTCCTGAAACAGAAGAGGAATTTATACTAATGGATAAACTTTCAAGAATTAAGCTAAAAAGAACCATATTATCTAAAGTCAGTTCACAAGATATAAATGAAGCAATATTGTATCAGGAAAAAATATCCGGAACTGAATATGGTTTGGATGTTCTTAATGATTTCAATGGAAACTATATAGGTACATTCGCACGCAAAAAACTGGGCATGCGAGCCGGTGAAACAGATAAAGCTGAATCTGTAATTATAACCGAATTGGAACATATAGGTAAAACTATTTCTCAACATCTTAAGCATATAGGAAATCTTGACTGTGATGTGCTTGTCCAGGATGGCAAATATTATGTCCTGGAGATGAACTCCCGGTTTGGAGGTGGCTATCCTTTTTCACATGAAGCAGGCGCACATGGTACAGCATGCTATATTTCATGGCTTAAAGGTGAAACAGATGTCAGTAAACACCTAAATTATAGACCTGGTGAAATATATTCAAAACATGATCACCTTATTTCGGTAAATAGAGGAAATCATTATGACAAATAAACGTATATGGCTGTCGCTCGCGCATATGGGCGGACATGAGCAGAAATTTATACAGGAGGCTTTTGATACAAACTGGGTGGTGCCGTTAGGACCCAACGTGAATGGTTTCGAAGACGATTTGGAAAAGTTCCTGAGTGAAAATGTGCACGTGGTGGCACTGAGTGCCGGCACTGCAGCTATTCACCTGGCACTGGTTATGCTGGGCGTGAAGCCCGGCGATGAAGTAATATGCCAAAGCTTCACCTTCGCGGCTTCGGCAAACCCCATTACTTACCTGGGCGGTAAACCCGTGTTTATCGGCAGCGAACCAAAAACCTGGAACATGTGCCCCAAAGCACTGGAAGAGGCAATTAAGGATCGCATAGCCAAAACGGGCAAAAAGCCTAAGGCGATCATCCCGGTTCACCTGTACGGGATGCCGGCCAGGATGAATGAAATTATGGCTATTGCCAGACAATACGAAATCCCTGTGTTGGAGGATGCCGCGGAGGCATTGGGTTCTGAATATGAAGGACGCAAGTGCGGCACTTTCGGCAAGTATGCCTGCCTCTCATTCAACGGCAACAAGATGATCACCACTTCGGGTGGCGGAGCACTGGTTTGTCCGTCCGAGGAAGCTGCAAAACGGGTGATGTTCTATGCCACCCAGGCACGTGATCAGGCACCGCACTATCAGCACTCGCACATCGGCTACAACTACCGGCTGAGCAATATATGCGCCGGCATCGGCCGGGGACAAATGATGGTGCTCAACGAACATTTAGCGCGAAGGCGACAGATCCACGCGATATACAAACAGGAACTGGAGAATCTGCCGGGCATCACTTTCCTTGATAACCCCTCAGACAAGTTCAACTCGAACCACTGGCTTACCTGCATCGTGATAAATCCCAAAGAGGCAGGCTTTACACGTGAAGAGCTGCGTCTTGCCATGGAGCAGGAAAACATTGAAACTCGCCCGCTGTGGAAACCGATGCACCTGCAACCTGTGTATGCCAACGCCCCCTACTACGGAGATGACACCTGTGAACGCCTGTTTGACTACGGCCTCTGCCTCCCCTCCGGCTCCTCCCTCACGGACGATGACATAACGAGGGTGATCGGGGTGGTGAAGGGGATGTAAACAAGCCACTCGTTGAAAAAAAAGTCTAAATTAATTGTTAACCGTTTCGATTATTTTGCATGTTTCGATTATTTCAATTGGCTTTGTTTTTGAAACTAATCAGTAATTGTAATTGTATATGCAAACAACAATCCAACGACCAACAAAGCAAGACAGCAGGCTGGCCCGTAACTCTTATGACGCCTTGGAAGCAGCTATTAGCCGGTTGAAAACGGACCAAGTGGAAATCGAGATAGAAGAGACGGGGGAGAAAATAGTTTTGCCCATTAAAGCCCTGCAACTATTGAAAGACGTGTTAAAGGCAATGAGCAAAGGCAAGCCTTTTTCCCTGGTTCCCGTTGCCACGGAAGTGACCACGCAAAGCGCGGCGGAAATATTGGGCTGCTCCAGACCTTTCCTGGTTAAACTCCTAGAGGAGGGTGAAATTCCATTTACCAAGGTGGGTGGATAATCCTGGATAATCCGGAGCATACCCACCCACTTTCCGGTAAAAAAGCCAGAATTCAAAAAGAAATTAATTCTTTAAAAAATCCATCATTTCGTCATGCACTTTCGCTAAAAAAGGAGCAAATTGCAAAAATGGCAAGCCAAAAACAGGGTAAAAAAGGGCTCGTGCGCCCCTTTTCCGGAGCATATGCACCCAGGGAGCCCCTGGGGTGCAAAAACACGTGGTATTCCGGAGCATACCCACCCATTTTCTCGATTTAAAACCCTCGCGTAAAGCGGGTTACTCGTGACGTTGCCTTTTTCCTGGCGCATTTCGTATTCCGGGGCATACCCACCCACTTGTTAATTATTTTTCTTATCATCACGTGATGTTTCAATCCAATCACGTGATCATATGGCAGGAACGATAATTAACATGAGTAAAGTAAAACAAGTGTTGCGCATGCACGCGCAAGGGATTTCCAACCGTCGCATAGCCGGTGAACTGGGGCTGTACAAGGGGACGGTGAACAACTACGTGAACAAGGTCAAGGACCACGGGTACGATATCGAGGAGCTGTTGGCCCTGGATGACCCGGTGCTGGAGGGCAAGCTTTTCGCAGGGAACCCGGCCTACAAGGAAGAGCGTTTCGAGGCCTTCAAAAGCCAGATCCCTTACTTTGAAAAAGAACTCCGCAGGCCCCACGTGACACGTTACCTCTTGTGGCAAGAGTACAGGGAGGAGTACCCCGGCGGGTACGGTTACTCCCAGTTCTGCTTTCACCTGGGGCAGCTACTTAAAGCGCGCCAACCGGGAAGCATCCTGGAGCATCACCCGGGTGAAAAGCTCCTCGTGGACTTCGCCGGGGAGACGTTCCCTCACGTTGACCGGGAAACGGGAGAGGTGGTGGAGGCCCAGGTGTTCGTGGCCTGCATGCCCTATTCCAACTACGTTTTCATGATGGCCGTCCCCAGCCAGCGCAGCGATGATTTCTTGCACGCCCTCGGCTGCTGCTTGAAGCACCTGGGAGGATCCCCCAAGATCGTGGTTACCGATAACCTGAAGGCATCGGTAATCAAGGCCGACCGCTACGAGCCCGAGATAAACAGGATCATGGAGGACTTCGCCAATCATCACGGCTTCGCGGTCATCCCAGCCCGCGCGGGGAAGCCGCGGGACAAGGCCGCCGTGGAGAACGAGGTGAAGATCGTTTACCGGCGGGTTTACGCCAAGCTGCGCGACCTGACCTTCTTCTCCCTCGAGGAGGTGAACGCCGCCTTCGCCGAGAAAACGCGGGAACACAACCAGACCCGGATGCAACGCAAGGAGTATTGCAGGCAGGAGAAGTTCCTGGCGGAGGAGAAGCCCCTGCTCAAGGAACTCCCCCGGGAGGCATTCGAGGTGAAGTACTACACGCGGCTTACCGTGAGCGAGAACAACCACGTTTACCTTGCCCGCGACAAGCATCACTACTCCGTGCCCTATCACCATACAGGGGAAAAGGCCGACGTCATCTACACCCGAACGATCATACGCGTGTTCGTCAAGGGGGAGCCCGTGGCCACGCACCACCGTTCCATGAAGCCGGGTTACACCACTGAAAAGGAACACATGGGCCCGGGTCACAACTTCTACCGGGATCGTAGCCCCGAGTTCTTCATCGGTCAGGCCTCGAAACGCTCGGGGATCCTGGCGGAACTCTTCCGGGTGCTCTTCGAGGAGCCCGAGGTACCCGAGCTGCAGTACCGCCGGTGTGACGGGTTGCTGAGCTTGCAGCGCGAGACAGACCCGGTTGACTTCGAGAAGGCCTGTCGTTACGCGTTGGACAACGGCATACACGCTTACCAGTCTATAAAGAAGATAATAAACTCGAGGGTTTACTTGCTCGACGCGGCGGCGGGTGGAACCCGGGAGGGCGGCGATAATATAAAACACGGTAACATCAGGGGTAAGGGATATTACGCCGGGTGAGCCGTCATCTTTTACAAACCAAGTTAAATTAAAAAAGAATGGAACAAGTTAAAACAGAACTGGCAAGCATGAGGCTTTCCGGCATGGCCGGGGCCCTGCAGGCGTTACAGGAAAGCAGGAAAATCCACGAGTTGTCCTTCACGGACGGGCTCAGGATCCTCCTTCAGGCGGAGCGGGATCAAAGGCAGTCAAACCGGTACGCGAGGCTGGTGAAGAACGCCTCGTTTCGCTACCGGGCAAGCATCGAGGAGTTGAGCTTTGACTCCTCCAGGGGGTTGGACAGGAACCAGGTACTTTCACTGGCGAGCGGCGGTTACATCCGGGATGCCGGCTCCATCCTCATTACAGGGGCAACCGGTTGCGGCAAGAGCTTCGTCGCCTCCGCGCTGGGAGACCGGGCTTGCCGGCAGGGCTTCAGCGTGATGTACTTTGGGATGCAAAAACTCCTGGCCAAGCTCAAGATCGTGAGGCTGGAAGGGGTAATCGTGCGATTTTTCGAAAAGCTGGCAAAGACCGACTTGCTCATCATCGATGACTTCGGGATCGGGACGATGGACAGGCAGCAGCAGTTGGACTTCCTGGAGATCATCGAGGACAGGCACGCCCGGAAATCGACCATCATAAGCAGTCAGCTTCCACCCGCGAACTGGTTCGACCTCTTTTCAGACGAGACGATAGCGGACGCTTTCATGGACAGGATGATCCACACTTCTCACAGGATTGAGTTTAAAAACGGGGAGAGTTTGAGAAAAAAGAACTAATTTTGTCAAAATGATAGTTTAACAAGTGGGTGCATATCGCCGGAATCACTGGGTGCATATCACCGGAATATCCACGGCATCCACGAAAACGATCGGGTAGTAGCTTTCAAGGGAGCGATTCAGCCATTTTTCAACGTCCGAGCGCAGGTACTCGATCATCCGGGAGATGCTGGCCTTGCTGTAATGGCTCCCGTAAACCTCCTCGAAGACGTCGCCGACCTGGCTCTGGGTTAGCCCCTTGCAGTAAAGGATGCCGGCCAGGCGTTCGCATTCCATCTCCTGGTCGCGAAGCAACGCCAGGATCTTGGAGTGAAAGTTGCCGTAGCGATCGCGGCGGATCCTGAACTCCAGGATGCGACCTTGACCGAAGGCGCGGCCATGGCGGAAACCGTTACCCTTGTTGCTTTCGGCGTGATCCAAGAACTCGCACCGCTCTGCTAACATCATGCTCTCGATCATGATCTCCATTAAATCGTGTAGGCCATTTTCTCGCTCTGAATGTTTGGCCATTACAGAAGAAAGTTGTTCCTTTGATAGTAACATAGTCTTTGAATTTTATGGTTTTACTTTTGTTGAACTACAAAACTAATGAGTCCACTCCGAAAAGTCGGGGCAGACGTTTTGTAATTTATTAATTCCCTATTTACAGTTTTCGTCATCGTTCATTTCGTTTTAAAAACGCTCGATAAGTTGTTGTGACAAACATCCCGTTTTGCTTGCTCATATCGTTTATTTTCAGTACCTTAGTGGTGTAAAAAAAGACACGAACATGTTCAAGGAATCAGAGAAAAACAAGCAGATGAACCTTTTCTCCTCGCCGCACACCTACCTTTCGGGTTCCGCGGGGAAGTTTTATTCGAACCCCCTTTCCTGGCACAATCAATTCAGGGAACAGGTGGTGGCGCGCGTGGACGAATCCATATTCAGCGTGCTGTTTCATGACGACAACGGCGCCCCGAACTACCCCGCGCGAGTACTCGTGGGGATGTCGATCTTGAAGGAGGGCTTGGGTTGCAGCGACTCCGAGTTGTTCTCGAGGGTCAGTTTCGATATGCTCACCCGTTCCGCCTTGGGGCTCATGTC
>MTKW01001039.1_pt1 | contig 125350 bp, 117 predicted proteins | sample 1042761 | NCBI WGS metagenome assembly MTKW01 (sample SAMN06205366, study PRJNA360243) | anaerobic digester metagenome | biome: Wastewater treatment plant; feature: Anaerobic digester sludge; material: sludge; isolation source: anaerobic digester fed with sludge from wastewater treatment plant ... | reverse complement strand
ATCGCCTGCCCCGAAGGACGATGTAATGCCAGTGATGATATACCCGCCATCGAGGGTCTGCTGGACTGAATTGCCCTTTTCGTAATCAGCACCGCCAAACGTCCTCTCCCAGATCTTGTTGCCCTGGCCATCGGTCTTGATCAGCCACAAATCCCGATTGCCTGCCCGGAAGGACGGTGTACTGCCAGTGATGATATACCCGCCATCGAGGGTCTGCTGGACTGAATTGCCCTCATCCCAATCTGCTCCGCCAAACGTCCTCTCCCAGGTTTCCACTTCAGATATGATGCGATCATCCACAGTCACATCCATCGTCGCCGAATCCTCTTTTGGCGTGCTCCGATCAGGCTTCACTGAATGTCTCTGCTCAGCCTTAGCTATCACGAAGCTGTCAACCTTTCTGCTATCGAATCCTTCTGCTCCTGAGTGCTTTCCATCTCTTACTCGGACCTCGATCCTGTTCTCGCCTGCATCATAATCCTCTGCAGTCCAGGTCCACATATCTTCGCTTATCCATTTGGTTTCCGGCTCATCGTTCAGGAAGAACCTGTACAGCATCTGATCATCTTCTGGATCCCTGGCCTCTGCAGTCCAGGTTATAGCAGCACCCGGCTCCTGAGGGCTGGGCTTGTCTGCAGTCAGGCTGATCAGCTTTGGCGGTTTATTGGATTTCTCAGGCAGCCTCAGGGGAGTCTTCAACACTCTGTCCCTGATACAGAGCACTATGTGCTTGTCTCCCTGATAGAACGGCCCTCCTGGGTGAGCGGACCCCTTCTCGTCCGGCCCCCAGTCCAGGTTCAGCCATACATCTTTAGTCTCAGTATCGATATGGGTATAGATCTTATCCGCATCAAGCTCTTCTTTCAGCCAATCGATGATTGCCTCCACCTGGCCGCCGCTGTCACTATCATCGATCCTCCCCAGATAGACCTCGGCATAAGCATGCCCCCCGGTGCTGTTGTTTCGCGCAAGTATTATCCTTGTCGTCCCGCCGATGGATTCCACCAGTGCAGACATGAGTATCGCAAAATCGTCGCAATCGCCACCGCCCACACAGTTGGCTCTCTCGCCATTCCTGAGAGTCTGGTTGGCAAACATGAAATAGTCTATACCCCTCGGGTCAGATACATATCCCCATCCTTTTTTAGATTCATCGCCATTCTTCAGGTATTCGTAGATGGAGACTATCTGATCGATGGTCTTCTCGCCGGGGTACTTGAGCGCCAGGACTACTGCCTCATCTCGTACCCGAGGGTTATCAGGCTCTACCCTGGCATCCAACGTCCTCTTGAGCTCTCCGATGTTCTTTTTCTGTGTCCCTGAACCACTGCCGCCGCCTGTAATTGGGATCTCCAGGAACTCACTATCTGATGGCGAAGAGACGATGGGCACTCCGGCCAGATCAGGAGAGGTGGTATGGTCCTGCTCGATCTGAGCGGAAGTGTAGCTAGCTACGCCCGATGCGCTCTGGTCAAAGACGAAGGGCACATCTGCTGCTGACCCTGATCCAACGAGAAGTACCATGCACAGCCAGATTGCCCCGTGAGCCGTAGTGATCTGCATTTGCGTGTATGCTATTAATTATCTAATCCATATGACATCCCACGAGCTTATGGCATCAATGAACATGTATCTGCTTCTATGCGCATCCTCAGACTCTGGCAACGCCAACCACAATGCTCGATGAGACATAGTGCCAATACACATTTTTTAATAGTGGTTGTTATTTTTATCATGCTATTGTTGCAGTTTTTTTGTTATAATCTACCTGTTGGCCAAACCTCCAGAAGTTAACCAAAAAAGGGGATAGAGCAATGAGCATGATCCCATAACTCTACACCACATCAATGGTTATGTAGTTGCTTGGCTTATCGAATATGGTGAACAGCGATACATGTCTTCCCGGTGTATCTGCATAGAACCAGATATACTTGTAGCCCGGATTGTTGAATCCATAGCTATAGAGCTTGACAGTCCCGTCAGGATAGAACTCATACATCTTCATGGTTCCGGTGTAGGGCACATACATTAGATTCTGGATCCAGCCGCCAACAGGACAAGTCGCTTGCCAGGACCAGCCAGCAGACGATGCCACCCACAGCAAGGGCGAATTAGCCTGGAATGTCTGCGAGAACGATGTCCAGGGCATGAAATCGCCGCTGTAATACACCGCCGTTGGTGGGGCAGTCTGGACATCGTAGTTCAGCAGAACCCTCTGTTCAGTGACCGGTGGGGCCTGGGTGGTATAGGTCGCTATAATTTGGCTATTTGTCGTTACGCTCTCTGCTCTGCCCACAGAGCCGATCTGAATCAACGGCTTACCCGTCTTTACAGTGGATGTAACCGATTCCTGAACCACGGCGGTTGCTGTCTGGCCAGCCGTAGTAGTGCTGACTATAGTCGCCTGCGCCTGCTGCCCGGAGACGGGCTGTGGTCTCCCAGGATATGCGTCATATGTCCCGTCACCCTGATTGTCCGCCGCCGAAGCAAATCCGACTAAAACGATCCCAACTAATGCAATGCCCAGGCAAAGAATATACAGCAGCGACCTTTTAGCTAAGTTTAATATCATATCATCATCCTTCTTGGTCATTCAATCTTCCACAGCTTGAAATGAGATCGTTTGAACTATGCCGCGTCGACTATGATGTAGTTGCTCGGAATATCGGCTATAGTGACCATGGTCATGTACCTGCCGGGCGTATCAGCGCGGAACCACCTGAGCTTATAGCCGGGAGTGGCAAATCCATAGTTGACGTATCTTGTAGTGCCGTCGGGGTACAGGTCATACACCTTCATGCTTCCCGTGACTGGGACATACATCAGCTCCTGCACCCAGCTCCCCGCAGGACTGGTGGCATACCAGGCCCATCCCAGGGACGATGAGATCCAGAGTGCTGGGGCGTTTGCTGAGAATACCTGATAGAAAGATGTCCAGGGCAAATATGATCCGCTGTAGTATACCGCCGAGGGAGGTGCTGTCTGAACATCGTATGTCAGCAGCACATTTTGATGTGTTGCAGGAGGTGCCTGAGCAGAGTAAACAGCAGTGGCGGTGGCTGAGCTAGATGATACAATCGATGTGGTCATGGCTGCCGTTTGCTGCTGTTGCGCTGCCGATGGCTCGCCGACTATTGATGCTGGTGTGGGGATCTGAGTGGTCACAGGTGTGGGCGCTCCAGGGTATGCGTCGTATGTATTCTGCCCTATGGCTAATCCAAAGAGCAATATCCCTATGCATATGGCCCATAGGGCCAGCAATGCTTTTCGCTGTCTGTATATCAATGCACTACCTCCTACATCCTACATCTTTTTTTTATATACATGTTCTGTGCCATTATTTATAGATTATGTGGTGGTATATGTTTCGCCTCTCCCAAAAGGGTCGAAAAGATAGACTTTAATTAAGGATTTAAACATACCCGAGAGTGGATGGCACCTTTGAAGATCACCCGCATTCTGCTCATCCTGCTCGAAGTGGGCCAGGGAGGAGATGGCCCTTGTCCAGCATCCGGCCATTTTGATCCTTCTGGCCGTGGCTGTTATCATTCCTGGCAGACAGAAGCTTCTTCATGGTCGGAAGAGAAAAATCAGGCGGCTATAGAGGCATCCGAGTGGAGAAGAAGATGATTGGCAGGAGGATGAAAAAAGATACCGGTCCAGGCCTGGGGTGTATGCGAGAGATACAAGAGCCTTTTTGGCCCGGCCAAGATAGCCCTTAAAGGGTAAGCTTGGATATCTATGATAACTTCTGTGCTAATGCCATCTGGAGGTAGACACTACAATCAAAATGAGACGCTATCATTAATGAATATTGGAGGTGGATCGAAGGCCTCACCGGCAGGAGGGAATCTTACTTATCTACGATAATGAATGAGCAGTTATGGTTTTGAGGCAAAATTTCGCATAAAATTTTATACTCAATCCACTAAAGGTGAGGATATGAAAAGAACGAGTTTGGAGCTGTTTCTGGCAGTGGGTTTGCTTGCATCAATTGCACCTTCTGTTGCTGCGGACTTCACATTGGAGATCTTCGGCAATGCCAATATGGACGAGACTATAGATGATGAGGACATAGCCTATGTTGAGGAAGTGATAAGGGGGACAAAGGAGTCCACAAACCTGACTGATGCCAATAACGATGGCACTATTGATGAGAGAGATATCGAGCAGATCCGGCAAATCATCGATGGAAGCGCAAAGGAGCTGACTTTCATCGATTACGATGGTGTTTTGAAGACCGTTCATCTCCCTGTCAGGAGGATCATTCCGACCTACTCATATATCACATGGGGGGTGGAGATGCTTGGCGCCAAGGATAGAATCATTGCCGTTGATGAGTCTGTCAGAGATGAAGAGCTGACCGTCTTCCCTGATCTGAAGGATCTGCCGAGCATTGGCACCAGCTCAGACTACGATAAGGAGAAAATAATAGAACTTCAGCCCGATGCTGTATTGGTCTTCACTCGAAAGTGGCTTACAACCGGATCAAATCCCAACTTGGAGAAGGATGTTGAGGCTGCATGCCCCAACTGTACTGTCTTTGCCCTGATGCCCAGGAACATTGGGACATTCAAGGCTGAAATGGCAAAGCTGTCTTACATCCTGGGAAACAAGGATGCTGGCAATGAGCTGATCCAGTGGTATGAAGGGTACATGGGCAATATAGCTGCAAAGATAGAGGAGATTCCTGAGGAGGATAGACCCCGTCTGTTCCATACTGATAACGACCAACTGGCAGCAGGTAAGACGAGTTATCATACTTATGGTAGAGATTCAGAGGATGTAAGCCTGGTGCTCGATGAAGTTGGGGGATCCAACATCGCCAAAGATATGCCAGGCGATTGGATCGAGGTTGATGCAGAATGGGTCTTGACTCAGAATCCTGATGTGATAATAATCACCGACTGGAACAACATGGGCTATGCTTTCGATGATCCTGCTGCATGTTCAGAGGTCAGGGAGAGCTTCATGAGCCGTCCTGAGCTGAAGAATACAGGCGCTGTAAGAGATGGCAGAGTCTATATGATTAATTGGGACACTGTAGTCACTGAATGGTTCATTGCCATCCCCTATCTGGCAAAGCTCCTGCATCCCGATATATTCCAGGATCTGGACCCGGAGGGGATTCATCAGGAGTTTCTGACCAGATTCAGGGGGCTTGATTACGACCTGAACGAGCATGGGGTTTTTGTCTATCCGCCGGTTGAGTCAGAGAGAGGCCTGGCGGGAGTTCCGGATAGGTACAAAGAGCAGGGTTAGCGCTCGCAGCCCTGAGGGAATGGGAAGGAGGGCATGAATCGCCCTCTGACAATTTATCAAACCATCAAGCAAGAGGTCGAAGGCCTGGAGGATACCAAAATCTTAGAAACATTGAAAAGACTTAATTAAGGATGCAAACCTATCCGAGAAAGGATGACGCCACTGAAGATCATCTGCATTCTGCTCATCCTGCTCGGAGGGAGCCAGGGAGGGGATATCATCCTTTTTGCCGATGATCATTACAAGTCCTCGGGCGAGGTCCTGCTCAATGCCTCTGCTGTGAATCCCGCCCTGGCACCGGGAGATCGCATCCTCAAGGTGAGCCTTGCCAACCAGGGCGGGATCAAAGAGCTCATACCGGTGAGCAGCAGCGGCTCAGCCGATGATATCCTCATGGAGATCAAGGAGGAGATGAACAGCTCCCGGGCCATGGAGATCAGGGCGGCTCTTGAGCCCGCAGGTCCCATCAATGTGACCTCCGCCCCTCAGTATATCGCCGCTCTCCCGGCAGGAGAGGCAGAGCAGTTGCAGTTCAATCTGAGCATCGATCAGAGGGCCAGTGGCTGGTATGACCTCCCCCTGAGGGTGGAGTATGTGCGTCAGGTGGATGTGAGCGTGAGCGATGGCCAGGCCTTTCCTCTCCTGCAGCCAGCAGACCAGAGCCTGAACCTGCGGCTTTACATATCAGAGGACGGAGGCGACCTGCGCATTGCAGGAGTGCAGTCTGATCTTCATCCAGGAGGATCTGGGGCTTTGCTGATTGTGGTGGAGAACACTGGAGTGGAGAGCCTCTCGAACTGCTCAGCCCGCCTTCTGGTCGCCCCCCCCTTTCATGCCATCGGGCCTGACTGTTCCCTGGGAGACCTGGCGCCTGGGAAGATGGCCCTGACCAGCTTCCGGGTGGGGGTGGATGGAAATGCCAGCCTGGATAGGTATCAACTCGGCCTGAGCCTGAGCTCGGAGGAGATGGATCTGGTCCTCCCCTTCCAGATTAGCTTGAGGGGGTCAGGCCGCCTCTCATTGCACCGGGCCCTCCCCTTCATCGCCCCCCTGGCCCTTCTGGCCATTCTGATCCTTCTGGCCGCGGCTGTTATCATTCCCGGCAGACAGAAGCTTCTTTATGGTCGGAAGAGAAAAATCAGGCGGCTATAGAGGCATCAGAGTGGAGAATAAGGAGGATTGATTGGGAGGATGAGAGAGATGTCGGTCCAGGCTAAGGGTGTATGCAAGAGATACAAGAGCCTTTTTGGCCCGACCAAGATAGCCCTCAAAAGGATAAGCCTGGATGTAGAACAGGGAGAGATCTTCGGCCTGCTCGGCCCCAATGGCTCAGGGAAGACCACCCTCATCTCCATACTCTCCACCTTGATCTACCCGGAGGAGGGAAGCCTTTCCATACTGGGATTGAACGCCAGAAGGGATCGAGGAGAGATTCGAAAGATAATCAATATCTGTACTGCCAAGCCCAACTTCCCCTGGAGCCTGACGATAAGAGAGAACCTGGTCCATTATGGGATGCTCTACGGCCTTTATGGCTCTGCCCTCACCCGGATGGTGGATGACCAGATCGATGCCTTTGAGCTGGGCGAGTACAGGGATGTGAAGTTCGAGAACCTCTCCACAGGATTAAAGCAACGCCTCTCCCTGGCCAAGGCCATGCTAAACCACCCCCGTCTCCTCTTTTTGGACGAGCCGACCACCGGCCTGGATCCGCATATGTCAGCCAAGACCCGCAAACTGATCAAGAGGATCCATGAGGAGGAGCAGATATCAGTTATACTGTCCACTCACTACATGCCCGAGGCGGAAGAGCTCTGCGACCGGATAGCCTTTCTGAGAGGGGGCGAGGTAGCAGCCCTGGATACCCCGCAGAATCTAAAGAACCACCTTGGCCTGGGGCAGAGGGTGAGGATAAGGTATAGGGGCCAGGTTGACCTTGAAGCCATCAGGAGATTTGAGGGGGTCATCGGGGTCAATGGCAGTCACTGGATAATAGGTGGACAGATGGATGAGCGGGCAGGTGAGGGATTGGAGAGAAGGGTTGATATCTTGATCGAGAGGAAGGAGGACTGCCTGGACAGGATCTTGAAAAGCTTTCAAGATGCTAAAATTCTGGATATCGATGTAGATGAGCCTGATCTGGAGGATGTTTTCATTGAACTGGCAAGGTGAGCTGAACCGGTATCTGGCCTCTGCCTACAAGAACTGGGTGATCACCAAAAGAAATGCCTTCACCCTCTTTGAGATCTTCTTCTGGCCCCTGGTCAGTCTGCTATCCATAGGCCTGCTCACTCGATTCCTGATGGTGGACGAATCAATGGTCTCCTTCCTGATTGTGGGCTCCATTGCCCTCACCATTCTCCAGGTAGCGCAATTGGATGTGGCCTATGTCCTCCTATTTGATATGTGGTCCAAGAGCATCAAGAACACATTCATCGCTCCGGTGCACAGTTGGCATCTGATCTTCGGATCACTGCTCTTCGGCATCATGAGAGGATCAGTGGTATTTGCTATCCTGGCATCAGTCAGCTTCTATCTCTTTGGATTCAAGTTCCAGACAGGCGGCCTCATCCCGCCTCTGATATTCCTGATCGGGGTCTTTGCCATGGCTGCGATCATAGGAATTGTGGTCTGCATATCCATCCTCATCTTCGGCCAGAAGGCTGATGTCGCTGCCTGGAGCCTGAGCGGCCTTATCCTCCTCTTCAGTGGCATATACTATCCAGTGGATGTCCTCCCTGCCTTCCTGCAGTCGGTATCCAGAGCCATCCCCCTGACCTATTTCCTGGAGTATTACAGGTCAGTATTTATCCCCGGACCTCATCATCTCATTGTTGGCCTATCCCTGGCCGCTTTATATCTGCTGCTGGGGCTCATCCTCTTCGACCGGGCCATCAACCGGGCGAGGAGAACAGGAATTCTGCTCCGGCTCTCAGAATAGGAGATCCGGACAGATCCATCGGATATCCATCAGATGTGCATCGGATAGCCGTCGGATGTGCATCGGATAGCCACCGGATGTGGATCAGATAGCCATCGGATGTGTATCGACTGTGTATAGTGCTAGTGGTGTTGAAAGTGATTGAAGGCTTGATGGGTTGGATAAAGGTTGGAGATCTTGAGCCTGTGCGGCTGATGGGGGTCATCAACCTGAGCCGGGAGTCGTTCTACAAGGGCTCAGTGGTCAGCCCGAATGAGGCTCTGGCAGCAGCCAGGCGCCTGCAGGAGGAGGGAGCAGATATCATCGACCTGGGCGCTGTCTCTACTGCCCCTGGCTCTCCCCCCATAAGCGAAGAGAGGGAAAGGGAGAGGCTCTTTCCCTCCCTGAAGGAGATCGCTGACAATCTGGATGTCGTCATCTCTGCTGATACCCAGAGGGCAAAGATAGCAGAGAAGGCCCTGGCCTGTGGCGCTGCCTGCATCAACGATGTATCTGGCCTGCACGATCCCGATATGGCCTCTAAAGTGGCAGAATATGATGGCTCTCTGATCATCATGGCCTCTGATCAAAGGCCAGGAGACCTGCCTGCTCTGAGTCAGATCATCCCCCACCTGGGAGAGAGGGTGAGGGAGGCGACAAGGGCGGGAGTTGATCTTGATAAGATCTCAATCGATCCTGGAATCGGCAAGTGGATGCCCGAGAGGACGGCCGCTCAGGATCTGGCCATTCTGGATGGCTTTGATCGGCTGCGTATCATCGGACGGCCGGTGATGGCCGCCTTATCCCGCAAGAACTTCATCGGAGAGAGCCTCAAGATACCAGATCCGGGAGAGAGGCTCGCTGGAAGCCTGGCCGCGACGGCTGTGGCAGTATACCAGGGAGCCCATATTGTGCGCACACATGATATATCCGCCAGCCGGGAGGCTATCGCCATGGCCACAGCCATCCGCGGCCGCCCGGCAGAGGCCTCCAGTGGAGATTTAGAGGTCGAGGTTTTGGGCTATCTTGGCCAGGGCATGGACCTGGCAGAGCATCTGAAGAGGATGGAGGTGGAGCAGGGCGCATACCAGCTCTTATCCCGGAAGGGCTCCTTTCGGCTCCTGATGGTGCGGGGCTTGAGCAGCATGGAGGCCCTGATAATCAAGCAGGAGATGCTCGCCCGGGGAGGAGATGCCGCCATCCCCAAGCTGGCTTTGCGCTGTGATGAGCGGCCGCAAGAGATTTTAATCCTCGGCACTCATGCTCAAATATCAAGCCTGATCAGAAACCTGAAGAGGCAGCCCTTCCGGCTGAGCCAACTGGCCGCCATCATAAAGGAATCTTTAGAGCTGATAGACAGCCCAGAACGTTACAGGTGATCTATTGCAGGTTTTAGGTATTAAAACGGATCTGGTAAGGCCAGGGGACGACCTGGTGGAATTTTTGACCCGAGCGATGAATAGGTCTGCTCAGGTCCTGCAGGATGGGGATATACTGGTGATCTCGGAGAGCATCGTCGCCACCTCTGAGGGAAGGGTGGTCAATCTGGAAGAGATCAAGCCGGGAGACTTAGCCAGATCCCTGGCCAGCCGGTATGAGAAAGACCCCCGAGAGATGGAGCTGATCCTCAGGGAGTCGGATGAGATCGTGGGAGGGATTCCGGGGGTGGTCCTCACCCTGAACAAGGGATTCCTATTTCCCAATGCCGGGATAGACAGCTCCAATGCACCGCCGGGGCATGTGGTCCTCTTTCCTGCTGACCCCAAGGGATCTGCCACGGCCATCAGGGAGAGGATGGGCAAAGGGAAGAGGATTGGGGTGATAATCGGAGACAGCAGAACTCATCCTCTGCGGCTGGGCTGCGTTGGTGTGGCCCTGGCCTGCTCCGGGCTGGAGGCGGTGGAGGACGCCCGCGGGCAGAAGGATCTCTTCGGCAGAGAGCTCAAGATCACCCGCAAGGCCATAGCTGATAACCTGGTATCAGCGGCTCAGATTGTGATGGGAGAGGGGGATGAGGGGATTCCAGCAGCGATAATAAGGGATTCCGGCGTGCCCATCAATGAGGCGGGCGGGGAGATTCCCACCATCCCTCCAGCAGAATGCATGTACATCGGCGCTCTGGGCATCGGCCCCCGGCCTTATTCTGGAGGGTATGACAGGCTGATTGAATGCGCCGTCCAAGCCATGGCCAGAGCCTACGCCCCGTACTCCTCCTTCCGGGTGGGCGCTGCCCTCCTCACCAAGAGCGGAAACATCTATTCAGCAGGAAACATAGAGAATGCCTCCACCGGGGCGGGCATCTGCGCAGAGAGGGCAGCGATGGCCAAGGCCATAGCCTCAGGAGAGAGGGAATTCGAGGCAGTGGCAATTGTTGGAGATGGCTGCGAGCCTGTATCACCCTGCGGCATCTGCAGGCAGAGCCTGATAGAGTTCGGTGAGGATATACTGGTGATAATGGCCAACTGCAAAGGGGATGCACTGACAGCTTCCACCAGCGACCTTCTTCCTCAGGCCTTTACCGGTCGGTGCTTCAAGTAAGATTATTTTAAAAATAATAAAGGGATGTCCGGAGCTCCGGGCATCCTGATATTCTTCAGTGAGCCTCGCCCACCAGATCCTTGCCTGGGGCCTGCCGCTCCAGGGTATCAACCTCGCATTTCTCCGGTCCGCAGACCAGGATATCCTGCTCCTGATACTTGGTGTAGGGGTTCTCAGGGATGGTCATGTCCAGCCCCATGGATGCTGCCATCAGCTCAACCACGTCCAGGACCTTTATACTGGACTTGGCATCAGTCCTGCCGTCCATGATGTTCCTTCTGCAGAAGGGACAGGTGGATGCGATGATATCAGCATTTACCTGCTCCCCATCGACGACTCTGGCCTTGGCCATATCCAGTGCCAGATCGGGAATGCCTGCTTTGACCCCGCCTCCTGCACCGCAGCATCTCTGCAGCTCCCGGTTGCGTACCATCTCAACCAGCTTCAATCCGGGTATGGACTGCAGGCAATCCCTGGATGCTTCATAGGCCCAATCCCTTCCGATCTCGTGCATCAGATGCCTGCCGTTATGACAGGGATCGTGATAGGTTACAGTGTAGTTCAGGGGAATCTTATACTTCACCTCCCCCTTTCTCAGCTTCTCCCTCAGGAAGACTGAGAGGGGCGTGCTCTTGTAGGGGATGTAGCCCTCATACCACCTGGGCCAGTCAACTGTGGAGTTCCTGATGCAGCCAGCGCAGGCAAATAGGACGGTCTTCGCTCCTGCATCCTTCAGGGCATCGACATTATGCACAGCATGCTCGGCCATCACCTCTCTTTGGCCTGTTCTCACCATGGCGGAGGCGCAGCACCATTCATCCTTGCCCAGCATCGCAAAGTCCACATTCAGATTGTTCAAGATCCTCACTGTGGCCACAGCCAGGGCCTGCTGCCTGAACTCAGCAGTGCAGCCTGCGAAGTACACTATCTCGCCGGACTGGTCGACCTTGGCATCCTTGGGAACCCAGCACAGGCGGTCATCTTGCTTGGCTTGATAGGGATTTCTGTCGGCTTTGACCAGCTTGGGGAAGAAGGACTGCTTTCCCACCGGGCCGTCTCCTCTGTCCACCAGGTTGGGCCTCATTGCCTCCCACAGATCCACAGTCCTGATCCCCGCCTCACAGACAGTTCCACAGACGCCACAGGTGGTGCAGTTGTATGTATCATCGGTGAAGAGCTTCATCTCATCATCGTTGAGCGGCTTGCCGCCGAAGATCTTCGCCCGCAGGCTGTGGTTCTTGGCCAATAGCTCTCTCCAGCGGGCATTCTTATACATAGGGGTGATGCCCGGGCGGTCCGGTCTCACAGCAAAGGTGGGGCACCACTTCATACACTCCTGGCAACGGTTACAGCCATCTACCTCCAAGAGCTGGGTGGACATCATATAGCCCGTCATCAAAGGCTTTGATTCTCTGTTATCTGCCATTTTACTCTCCTCCACGGTTGGCGATCAGGGTCATTGGTGTGGCAATCACATGGATATACTTGCTCCAGGGCAGAATGAAGGCGAAGAGACCAAGGGCAAGCAGGGTGTGGATCAGTGCGAAGTGGGGCGCGTAGATGGAATACTCGAACATATCCCCGACCAGGAAAGAGTTGCCGCGCATCCATTCAGCATAAAATCCAGTGACGGTAATCAAGAAGACAGAGCCGATCAAGAGGGCATCGTATGCTGTGGTGTTATCCCGCACGAACTTGATCAGGATCCTCCTGGATATGGCAATGGTGGCACCGATTAAGAGTAGATATCCGAATATATCGAAAGGCAGTGCCATCATATCCTTGGCCATCACTGCCTCATGGCCATATCCGGCCAGATTATAGTGCTCCACAATATCGAGCAGAAGGCTGATACCGGAGAGTGCCGCCAGAACCAGGAATCCATAGAACATGGACATATGCATGACCCAGCGCACCGGGCTCCTGGCAAGAGTCCTTCTGAGAAGAAGAACATCAAGCACTACTGTCCTTAAAAATACCCAAATACCGTCCTTAAATGCCTCATGAATCCAGGTAGCAAGGAATAGCCAGAAGCTTCCGCGCAACGGGTCGTGGTAGCCAGTGGATCCGAGGCCCCATCTCTTAAAGTTAAAATATATACCATATGCCCAAACAGCAAGAACAGTGACTGTCAGGAGTATCATAATTTCAAAGGTAAGGCCCAACGTGTAGAATGCCATCTCAAATCCTCCTCATGGTATTTATCGCTATATCGATGCGTTACGACCATCATTTGTGACCCATTTACCTGAGAACTAATACTTAAATAATTCCCTAGCCGTAGGCTGAAATCCTATCCGGGATTGAAGAATATACCTATCTGAAGTAAGAATGTGGCATCCTTATATGTATGAGATGAGGATCGCCTCTTTCTCCACCCTCCAGCTTCAGAAAACTTTGAAATCAGCAGTGACAAGTGAGGCCGAATGCCAAATAAGCCCATCCATTCCAGAGCGGACAGATATGCATCTCTCGCGCAGTGGCTGCTGGTCCAGAAGAGAGAGCTGCAGGGCTGCTTTGCCTTCAATAGCCTGGCCGCCATCCAATCTCAATCGACCTGCAAGGACCAGGGTCTACCCAGTCGGATAACTTAAATAGATAGTGATGGATGATAATTTATTAATTAGTCTGTTAAGGCTCAGAAATAACCTCAATGACTCTTTGCGAAAAGGCCAATTCCAACCACTTTTTTGCGATAGCTATCAGGATTCGCCCATATATGTAAAGGGAAAATTATTAATTACATGCAAATAATAAAAATATTTATGTACTAGAAAAAACCCTATGTGAAATGGGTGAATCCTGATATGAATCTTAAAACAGTGGTATCGATCCTGGTGCTTCTCGCGATGGTCTGGCAATCCGCAGGAGCTGAGCTCTTCCACCGGGAGCCCGTCCATCTGGGCAGCGGACTGGGAGAGCAGGCCTTAAACCTCAGCTCAGCGAAGAGGCTGACCAGCCTGAACTACAGCCTCTCATCTCCCGTAAACCTCAGCTCAGCGAAGAGGCTGACCAGCTTGAACTACAGCTTCTCATCTCCCGGCTATGTCTCTCCCAAGAAGCCTCAGACCATGGCCTTGAGCAGCAGCTTGATGGTCAATCAGGCCAAGGTCATACTGGCAGAGGCAGTAGCGGCCAAAGATGAAGCAATAGCAGCAAGAGACGAAGCTGTAGCGGCAAGAGAAGAGGCAATGCTCTTGCGCAATGAGACGATGATGATCTACAGCGAGACCAGGAAGCTGCTGGCGGAGATCGATAAGAGCAGATCTGTGCTGGCGGAGATCAATAATTCAAAGGAGCTATTGGAGAAGATAAATGAGAAGGAGCTGAGCATTCAGTCCATGCAGAAGAAGGCAGAGTCCGAGGCGAAAGCATCTGCAGCCAGTGCCGCCCAGGCGTCGGCATTCCTGAATAAGACCGATGAGACTTATGGGGAGATACTGCGCCTTTCCGCAGAGATCGAGGAGAACTTGGAGACGATAGGGTCTGCAATTCAGGGGGCTAGAAATTTCGCCAACACATCAGTTACCAACACCATTCAATCCCTCAGCGAAGTGCTGCCTGTGGCAAAGAAGAGTTGAGAAGGCCTTCGGCGAGCATCTTCAACTATATTTTTTAAAATAAGCTTTGATTGAAATACGATTTATCTTTAAATATCTGAGATTTTAGAAAAACTCTTATGGATGATGAATATACTATCTTATCATAGGAGAAATCTAAATGAAATTAGCACGACTTATGAATTCGACCATCAAAACCCTTTGCAGCAGGCAGCCCGCCACCTTTATCCTGGCTGCTTTAGCCCTGGTGCTGCTCGTATTGGGCACAGCTCAAGGGGCAGATGATGAGATAGTTCAGTCTATCACCATAGCCGACTCCACTGGAGATTGGGGCTATCCCTCGCCCTTCGGCCACTACTCCCGCGGACCAGGCTATATCCGCATGAGCCTGATCTTCGATACCCTCATCTGGAAGGATGAGAAGGGATTTGTCCCCGCCCTGGCCACAAGCTGGGAGTATCTGCCGGATGAGACAGCCTACCTCTTCCATCTTCGCGAGGGGGTGACATGGAACGACAAGGAGCCGTTCAGCGCCCAGGATGTGGCCTTCACAATCGGCTATTTCAGCGATCACCCCTATCAGTGGGTTGATTCGAGGATCATAAAGTCAGCAGAGGTCATAGATGAGCAGACAGTCAAGATCATTCTAACCCGGGAGTATGCCCCCTTCCTGGATCAGGTGGCTGGAACATTGCCCATCCTTCCCAGGCATGTCTATGAGGGGGTAAGCGATCCGGCCAGCTTCACCGATTCCGAAGCCCTAACCGGAACTGGCCCCTACAAGCTGAAGAGCTATGATAAGGCTCAAGGCAGCTACCTTTATGAGGCGAATGAGGATTACTATCAGGGCTCCCCCCGGACAAAGGAGATAAGGTTTGTTAAAGTGAGCCAGGAGATGGCATCGGCGAGCCTGGAGAAGGGAGATGTGGATGCAGCCTCTGTTCCCGGGGAGATGGTGGATAAGCTCAGGGATGAGGGCTTCACTGTAATCGAGGGCCATCACGATTGGCTGGCCAAGATAATGGTAAACCACAGGAAAGAGCCGTTCTCCGATGTCAAATTCAGGCAGGCCCTTTACTATGCCATCGATAGAGAGGACCTGGTCCAGACCGGCCTGAGAGGCTTTGGCCTGGAAGGGAGCGCTGGCCTTTACGCCTCGGATAATGAGTGGTACAATCCGGGCCAGGAGCAGTATCCCTATCAGCCGGCAACAGCAGGCGAACTCCTAGAGGAGATGGGATATGCCAGGGATGAAAAGGGCCAGTATGCCATCGAGGGTTATCCGGATGGGATAGAGCTTCTGGTAACTGCAGATACAGAGCGCCAGGGCGAGCTGATCAGAAAGCATCTAGATGATGCCGGCATCAGGATCAATCTGCGCAGCGTCGACTCCAAGACCCTGGATAGCCTGGTCATGGAGTGGAAGTATGATCTTGCCCTGAGCGGACATGGCGGTCTGGGCGCCGATCCGGCTGTCCTGAACAAGGTGGTGCTGGATATGAACAGCTTCAACAGCGCCCGGTACGATCAGGACCCGAAGCTGAATGATGTCCTGAATGAGCAGCTGGCAGAGATGGATCCGGCCAAGAGGGAGGATCTGGTCGACTCTGCTCAGGAGCTGATCGCTGAGGATCTTCCTGCCCTGCCCCTCTACTATACCAATAGCTATTGGGCCTCAAATGATCTGGTGCGCTTCTACTTCACCTATGGCGGGGTTGGAAGCGGAGTGCCCATTGCCATCAATAAGATGGCCTTCGTCTAGTGCAGAGAGGCTATTGCGAGGAGACTGCGGCGCGCAGGCCGCAGCATATTTTTTTCTCTGAGCTGCGGACTTCATTTTCACCTCGAAAGTCTTAAATGATAGCCCAATTCATTTTGTTGATCGCAATCAATGTAAATTTCAAGGGAATATTCACATAAAAAACAAGAACGATGATTCAAATGTCTGAAGAGATAAGTCCCATGAAGCTCATTCCTATAGGAGTGATCCATACCCCTTATAAGAGACGGGAGGATATCCCTCGCCAGGGCCGTCTCTCCGAGGAGATATGCCAGATCGAGATTTTTCCTGATTTTGAGGAGGGTTTAAAGGATGTCGATCAGTGCACCCACCTCTTCGTCTTATTCTGGCTGCATCTGGGGGATAGAAAGAGGCTCCTTGCCACCCCGCCGATCAGCGACAGAGAGCATGGAGTATTTGCCACCCGCTCTCCCAACAGGCCTAATCCAATTGCGATTGATATCGTTCAGCTTCTGGGCGTTGAGGGAAGCCGGCTCACAGTGAAGGGAATGGATGCCCTTGATGGCTCTGTCCTCCTGGACATCAAGCCCTACTTCACAGATATGGACTCCATTGCCGATGCTCGAGTTGGCTGGCAGAAAAAAGCAGACTGAACAGGGCGGATAGGTCAGAAGGGCGATGGCTTTTCAGCGGGGAATAATGCCGGACGGGAGTGATCCCTGAGAGATGCAGAATAATGGATCTAAAAGAGGGGGAGGAACTCTGAGCTACCTGATAGCTCTGCTGACGATATTTGCCCTCAACTTCATCCTGCCCCGCATGATGCCCGGCGATCCTCTGCAGGCCATCTACGGAGAAGAGGCCCTGGTGGCCATGACCCCTCAGATGGAGGCGCATCTGATTGAGTTCTTCGCCCTGGACAAATCCTGGTCCGAACAGCTGATCGCCTATGTCATCGCCCTCTTTCACGGCAACCTCGGCTTCTCTTACTACTATAAGGATGATGTCTCCTCAGTCATCATGGGGGCTTTGCCCTGGACACTCCTCCTGGTCGGCCTCTCGCTGCTGATCGCCACAGTGGCAGGGGTGATCTTGGGAATCGAGTCCGGATACCGCCGGAAGGAGCGAATAGACCGGTGGCTGCTTGCCGGGCTCATGCTTCTGGGCGGCCTTCCCGACTTCTTCTTGGGAATCGTCCTGCTCCTCATATTCGGGGTGAGCCTGAACCTATTTCCCCTGTCTGGCGCCATTACCCCCTACTCCGGCCTGGAAGGTCTGGGATTGCTCATGGATATCGCCAGACATCTTGCCCTCCCCCTGGCGGCGCTGGTCTTGGTGGATCTGGGCGGCATCTATCTTCTCACCAGAAACACAGTCGTCACCATACTGAAGGAGGGCTTCATGCTCACCTCCCGGGCCAAGGGCTGCTCTGATTTCTGTCTGCGCTACTGCCATGCCGGAAGAAACGCCCTGCTGCCTGTGACCACTGCCACCGGCCTGCGCATTCCCCAGCTATTCACCGGTGCCTTATTCATCGAGATCATCTTCTCTTATCCCGGGCTGGGGCTGATGCTCAGAACTGCACTGGATGCCCGAGACTACCCCCTCATCCAGGGGATACTCCTGCTGGTGACGATCACCGTCCTCACCGCCAACCTTTTCGTCGACCGTATCTATCAGAGGCTTGATCCGAGGGTGAGATATGCACATTGATATCCGCCATGAGATCAGGCATGACAGGATGGCGCTCCTGGGAATCCTGGTGCTGGCTCTCATCCTGTTCATGGCCGTCTTCGCCCCCCTGCTCTCCCCCTACTCTCCCACTGAGTACACCGGCAGGATATTCAATCCCCCCTCGATGGATCATTTTTTTGGCACCGACTCCATGGGGCAGGATATATGGGCGAGACTGCTCTTCGGGGCGAGAACCTCTCTCCTGGTGGCTGTATCTGTGGCCCTGATCGCCTCCTCCCTGAGCGTCCTCATTGGAGCCTCCTCCGCTTTAGTAGGAGGGCTTTATGAGCGCTTCTGGATGAGAGCAGTGGATGTGATGATCTCCCTTCCCACCATCATAGTGATGATTCTGATTGCTGCCTACTTCAGGCCAAGCCTGCCATTATTGATCCTGCTGATATCTGTCTTCTCCTGGCCGGGGGGGGCGAGAATAGTCCGCTCCCAGGTCCTCACCCTCAAGGAACGAATGCATATCTATGCCGCCCGCACCTTTGGAGCAGACCAAAGGCACATACTCAAAAATCATATCGTTCCCGACATCTCCCCCATCATCGCCTCCATGATGATCCAGGATGCCAGGAGAGCTGTCTTCATGGAGGCGGGGCTGGCATTTCTCGGGGTATCTGATCCCCAGATCATCAGTTGGGGGAAGATGATGCATCAGGCGCTGGCATTCACCTATCTCGATGTATGGAAGTGGTGGCTGCTACCGACTGGCATTCTCTTATCCCTCACCCTGGTGAGCCTCAGCTTCCTGGGCGTAGGCCTTGAGGCGGCGGTGGACCCCAGGCTGTGCAGGCATGAGTATGAGCACGGGTACGATCATGAGCATGGATGCGATCGTGAGCAGGGGTACGATCATGAGCGTGGGGTTGATCAGAATGATATCCTGGATCAGGAGGACGAGATCGGGCTGTATGAGATGGAGCAGTATGAGATCGAGGCACATGAGAATGAGAATGCTGTCCTTATGGAGGCCGAACGATGCTGAGCATCAGAGGCCTTGAGGTCTCTGTAGGGAGGACGGAGATCCTCAGGGGAATAGATCTGGATATCGATAAGGGTGATTGCCTGGCCATCATCGGCGAGTCCGGGGCGGGCAAGAGCACCCTTGGCCTCTCCATTATGGGCCTGCTCTCTTCGGGGACGGTCAGGGGAGAGGTGCTGCTGAACGGCAGGGATCTCCTCCAGCTCAATGAGGATGAGCTTCGCCGGTTGCGCGGGGGGGAGATGGCCATGGTCTTCCAGAATATCGAGGACGCTCTGGATCCGGTGCAAAGGGCGGGAGATCAGATCATAGAGGCTATATCCATTCACCGGAAGGCCTCCTCTGCAGAAGAGATGAGGCGTCTGCTCCTGGCAGTGGGGCTGGGTGCAGAGAAGGCAGAGTCATACCCTCACCAGTTGAGCGGGGGGGAGAAGCAGAGGGTATGCATCGCCATGGCCCTGGCCAATGATCCCGATCTCATCATACTGGACGAGCCCACAGCATCCCTGGATGCCATGACCAAGATGGATATCATCCACTTATTGCAGTCGGCTCTGCATGGAAGGATGGCCCTCCTGATCACCCATGATATCTCCCTGGCGCAAAGGCTTGCCAACCGTCTGGCGGTGCTATATGCCGGCAGGATAATGGAGGTCGGAGATACCTCCCAGATCCTGAGTAGTCCCGCTCACCCCTACACCCGCGGCCTTGTGCGCTCCTATCCTGCCATTTGCCGGGCCAAAGATCTGCAGGGCATTCCGGGAATGATGAGACATGGACTGGCAGGCTGTCCATTTCATGATCGCTGCACTCAGCGCATAGAGATCTGCAAGACCGAGGTACCGCTGCTGGAAGAGGTGAGAGGAAGGCTTGTCGCCTGCCACCGGGGAGGGATTGTGCCCCTGCTCGAGGTCAGAGAGCTCAGCGTCTCCTTTGGCAGCTACCCTGCTCTATCCGGGGTGGATCTCACTCTGTATGAGGGAGAGACTCTGGCTGTGGTGGGGGAGAGCGGCTCGGGAAAGACCACCCTCTCCAAGGCCATCATGGGCCTCTGTCAGGAGGGGTCAGGTGAGATCTTCCTGGAGGGAGAGAGGGTGGGGAAGAGGGATGCTTCCTTCTACAGCCGGGTGCAGATGATATTTCAGAATCCCAAGGAGTCTGTGAGCCACAGGATGACTGTTCTGGATGCTGTCCTCGAGCCCTTGAATGTGATGCAGAGGGGTAGCCCGGAGGAGAGGGTGGCCAGGGCAAAGCAGGTCTTGAGGCAGGCGGAGCTTCCGGTAAACGATAGATTCCTGGCCAAGTATCCCCATCAGCTCAGCGGGGGAGAGGTGCAGAGGGTGGCAATAGCCAGGGCCCTTGCCCTCAGGCCCAAGCTCTTGATTGCAGATGAGCCCACCTCGGCCCTCGATCCGAGCGTCCAGGCCAAGATCCTCAAGCTCCTCTTGAATCTGCAGGAGAGGATGGGGCTTGGCATTCTGCTGGTCACCCATGATATTGCCGTGGCCAGGAAGGTGAGCGACCGCATTGTGGTGCTGCTGAAGGGGAGGATTGTGGAGGAAGGGGCTACAGATGAGATCCTCATCGGTGCTAGCCATCCCTACACCCAGACTCTGATAGAGAGCGCCAGTGAGAGGCTCGATCCCGGAGAAGGAGGAGGCTCACTGGAGCTGGCCCCGGCCAGATCGAGGATCGAGATCAAGATATGAATAAAGAGGAGTTATGGACGACGACTTGAAGCAGGCAGTTGAGTTCCACGGGCATCTATGTCCGGGACTGGCCATAGGCTATAGAGTGGCAAAGTACATTCGTGAGCACTATCCCCGGTCAGAGGATGAGGAGCTGGTGTGCATAGCTGAGAACAGATCCTGCAGTGTCGATGCTGTGCAGGAGATTTTAGGGTGTACTGCAGGCAAGGGAAATCTGATCTTCAAGGATCACGGAAAGCAGGTCTTCACCTTCTTCTCCAGGGATGATGGCCGGGCGACGAGAATTTACTTCAGGGGGGATCTGTCCGATGGCATGGATGGGATCAGAGAGCGGTACTTCAAAGGGGAGCTCTCCCCAGAGGAGAAAAGAGAGTTTGAGAGAATGAGGGCCCAGGAGATAGAGAGGATCATAAAATCACCGGCCGAGGAGCTGCTCACAGTGAGCACAGTGCAGATTCCGCCTCCCAGAAAGGCGCAGATTCATCCCTCTCTGCAGTGTCAGATCTGCCATGAGGGGTTCATGGAGGTCTGCGGCCGGACGGTCAATGGAAAGGTGGTATGCCTGGACTGCTTCGAGAAGATAACAAGATAAGAGATCAATTGCTCACGCTGATGGCAGGCGAATCCCCGGGCATAAGGGTTGGGCGGGAGCACGGCGAGCGATTCAGGCGGGCTTTGGTGGAGGCGGGGGCCTTTGATCGCAGCCGGAAGATAATCTCGGATGGATCCTCTGTCTATCTGCCCATTCTGGAGGCATCCAGCCCCTCCATCTCGAGGCTGAGAGAGATTGCAGACTTTGAGATCATCAGGCTGAATTTCGAGAGCGAAGAGCCCATCCTCAAGCCGGAGGATATTCTGGGCTTCCGGCCCAGCTTTGAGATCGTGGGCGATATAGCCCTGATAGGGGGTGGGGGAGAGGATGCAAGAGAGGATGGAGGAGAGGATACAGGAGAGGATGCAGGGCATGAGAGGGCAGAGGCGGAGGGGGAGAGGGTGGCTCAGGCCATCATGGCCTGCAACAAGAGCATCAAGACGGTGATTGCCCCGCTCTCTGATGTGGAGGGGGAGTATCGCACCCGCCGCTTCAGGCATGTGGCAGGAGAGGAGAGGACCACCACCATCCATAAGGAGCACGGGATGCGCTACCGGATCGACCTGGAGGGGGCCTACTTCACCCCCCGCCTGGGAACGGAGAGGTTGAGAGTAGCAGGGCTGGTCGGGCCGGACGACATGGTGCTGGACATGTTCGCCGGGGTGGGGCCCTTTGCCCTGCTCCTGGCCAGAAGGTGCCGGTGGGTGGTGGCTGTGGACAAGAATCCCGTCGCCATCAGATATCTGCAGGAGAATGCCCGCCTGAATAAGATCGAGAACATCGATATCTTGGAAGGGGATGCAAATGAGATTGCACTGCAATACCAGAATGCTGCCGACCATGTGATCATGAACCTTCCCCATAGTGCATCCCTCTTCCTTCCTGCGGCCATTGGGGCGGCGAAGGATGGTGGAACAGTCCATTACTACTGCATCGCTCCGGAGGAGGATCTTCGCCGGGATGAATTGCTGATCAGGGAGGCGGCGGAGAGGCAGGGAGCAAGAGCGGAGGTGCTCTACTGCAATATGGTGAGAAGCTATGCCCCGCACAGGCATAATGTGGTGATAGACTTCCGGGTGTGTAAGTCTGTATGATGCAGCTTTTTATAAGGCGTTCTTTTAGAGGCTGAAAGGTGATATTGGGCGCAGTAGAGCCACGGCCACCTCAGCCCCGGAGAGGATTGGATTGATATGCTTCAAAGGCTGATTATCAGCTCCTGGCAAGATATTATATATTTTTGTTTTATATCTGACCCCGACCGATTAAATTAAAAATGATAAGAGCTTACAACTGTCAAAGTAATCTTAGGGGTAATCACTTGCAGCTTGTGATCAATAGCTATGGGGCATATCTTCGCAAGAGCGGCAATTGCTTTTTGGTGAAGAGGGAGGAGAAGAGCTTCGAGGTTGCTGTCGGCAAGGTAAATAGCATACTGATCACCACAGCGGCATACATCACCACTGATGCCATCAAGCTTGCAGTGGACAACAATATCGATATCGTCTTTCTTGATTCCTATGGAGATCCTTATGGAAGGGTCTGGCACCCAAAGCTGGGAAGCACAACTCTGATTCGAAGAAGGCAGCTGGAGATCTACGAGAGCCTGGAAGGCCTGAATCTGGCAAAGGAGTGGGGCCTGAAGAAATTGGACAATCAGATAGATTTTTTGGGGCGGCTGCGAAAGACAAGGAGGGAGAAGCGAGATCTTCTGGATGGATATATACGGGAGATAGAAAGGTCACATGAGCAGATCAAAAAGCTGCGAGGTACAATTGAATCCCGCAGGCAGGATATGCTCGGCCTGGAGGGAATAGCTGCCAGGGCCTATTTTGAGGCCATATCTTCCATCATGCCGGAAAAATATAGATTTGCCGGGCGGAGCAGAAATCCGGCCAAGGATGAGTTCAATGCTCTTCTCAACTATGGATATGGCGTCCTCTACTCGCTGGTGGAGAAGGGCTGCATCATAGCTGGACTTGACCCCTACCTGGGATTTCTGCATAGCGACTCATACAACAAGAAGTCGCTGGTCTTTGACATCATCGAGATGTTCCGCATATATGTAGACGAGGTTGTGGTTTATCTCTTCTCCCGGAGGATGGTGAAGGATGAGTTCTTCGAGCCCTTAGAGCAGGGAATGGGTCTGAGCAAGGAGGGAAAGGCAGCATTGATCGAGAGCCTCAATAAGGCGCTGGAGGAGGCTGTGCTCTATCGGGGGCGGAATGTAAAGAGGAGGAACACCATTCAGATGGAGTGTCACCGGATAGCAAATAGCCTGATCCGGCCCGGACAGGAGCTGCCGGAGGACTTCGATTTAGATATTCTGAGGCAGGAGGACTGTCAGGCAGCAGATGGCGGAGGAAGGGAATATCGAGGAGAGGGGGATGAAGGGGGAGAATGGGAAGAGGAAGGAGAGGGAGAATGGCAAGCAGAAGAAGAGGGAGATAGAGAAGAAGAGTGATAGGAACGGGCCAGGCGGGCGGCGGCGAGAGCAGGGTGGAGAGGGTAGGAGCGAGGATGAACAGGGGATCGATGGAGGCTCTTGATGCTGGTCTGGGTGATCTACGATATATCTGAGAACAGATACCGCAGCCGGGTGGCTAAGATATGCAAGAACTATGGCCTGTTCCGGGTGCAGAAGAGCGCCTTTCTGGGAGATCTGAACCGGAATGAATCGGAGTCTCTGGCACTGGAGTGCGAGGCTATTATCGATAAGACTGATTCAGTCTACGTCTTCCCAATGTGCGAGAACTGCTACGATAAGATCAAGCTGATTGGGGCGGGGTTCGATAGAGAGCTGGTGAGCGGGATGACCATAACCAAGGTGTTCTGAGGAGGAATGGGGGCTGGATCAGGAGGTAAAGGCAAAGGATACCGGGGCTGCAGGAGATTCGGGCAGGTCAGCACAGGAGGGTGGGTATGCACCAGCATCTGAACAGGAGATATTCATCACTGTCTCTGATGTCCTGGAGTATCTGTTCTGTCCCAGGTTCATATTCTTCATTCATTGCCTGGGCATCCCCCAGAGGGAGGAACGGCGTTATAAGGTCCTGAAGGGCAGAGAGCTGCACAAGGCTCGGGAGAAGACGAACCGGGAATATGTGAGAAAGAGGCTCAATTGTGTGCGAAAAGAGATTGCGGTCTATCTGACATCTCATAAATACCATTTCAAGGGGGAAGTGGATGAGGTTCTCTTTTTGGATGATGGGACGGCGGCGCCGATGGATTACAAATATGCGGAGTTCAAGGGGACGGTCTACAGGACACATAAGTACCAGTCTGTTCTCTATGGGCTTCTCATCAGGGATCATTTCGCTGTGGACGTGAAGCGGGGCTTTGTCTGCTATACCAGGAGCAATAACTACGTGGCAGAAATAGAGATCAGGCAAAGAGATTATGAGAGGGTCAAGGAGATTGTGCGTGAGATATTGATGATGATTCAAAGAGGATACTATCCCGATGGGACGAAGCAGAAGGCCAGGTGTGTGGATTGCACTTATCGGAATATATGTATTTAAAATGATGGTGGTTCGAGTTGATTGAGGCTGTAAGCAGAATTGGAGGTTGCATCCTGGAGAAGAGCGGGAGAGAAGATCCACTGACAATTTATATTGAAAATCCTAACAGCAACGGGAAGTATAATACTGTCTTATTGGTCTTGCTCAAAGAGAGCGGGGGTGAATACTTCTTCAGCCGTGTGATTATGGATGAGTTCAAGAATGATCTTGGTTTATATCTCTATAAAAAAGGTTCTTCTAGAGGCACAGACATAACGCCGACCAGCAAATCGGCTGAGAGCTTGGAGAGGACATTCCGCAGCAAATTCCTGAGATGGTTTGCGAATTATAATAACTACGATCTATCCGATGAAGATAAACATACCCTAAAAAAGATGAATCTCGCAATCGATGAGCAGAAAGATAGGATTTTGGCAGAGCTGCAAGAGAAATACTCGGAAAGGCCCTCGAAGGACAATGCCATCATCACACTGGGATTTGAAGGAGATGATGACAATTCATATTCATATCTCGGAGAATATCCAATCTTCAAGAAGATATTGATAAAAGAGAGCGGGAAGGCATACTTTATTAAGAAGTCTCTAGGCGAGTCCAAGGGGAACAGAGCCGCCTGTTCAGTCTGCAGAGAGGTGAAGGATGAGGTATTCGGCTTCGCAATTCCCTGGACCTTTCATACCTTTGACAAGCCTGGGTTCATTGCTGGCGGTTTCAATGTAAATGAGGCCTGGAAGAATACACCGGTATGCTTCGATTGCGCAACGTCCCTGGAGGTGGGGAAGAAATACATTGAGGAGCACCTGGATTTTGGATTCTATGGTTTCAGATACCTTCTCATCCCGAAGCTGGCAATTGCAAGGGATGACAATGAGACGCTCAATGAGGTTCTATCTATTTTAGGCAAGAACGGGGAGAAAAATAGCCAAAAAATAACCAGGGAGTTTAAGACGAGAATAACATCAGATGAGAATGAAGTTCTAGAATTCGTCAAGGATCAGAGGGATTTCTTCAGCAACAGCCTCTTATTTTATAAAAAAGAGCAATCATCCTACAGAATACTGCTTTTAATTGACGGAATCCTTCCCTCACGCCTCAGGGATCTCTTCGATGCCAAGGAGAAGGTCGAGAGACGATTCAAGATCTACAATGATTCAATATTGAGCGAGGATCAGAAAGAGAAGAGCAGTCTAAACTTTAATTTTGGAGTTCTGCGGAGATTTTTCCCATCGGAGTCGAGAAATAGAACTTTCAATAAAATGTTTCTGGAGATTGTGGATAAGATCTTTGTTGGGGATAACATCAGCTATCATCTGCTCATCGATTTCATAATGAATGAGGTAAGAAAGGCCTTCGCAAAGGACTATTCTACCGGTATTATCACCCTAAATGGTTTCCTTCTCCTGCACTACATAAAAGAGCTTGACCTTTTCAAATCGGATACAATGGAGATGAAAGATATGATTGATATGACTCAAAAGGACGGTATGCCTCTCAGCATCGAGGAGATTGAGAGGCTCCCATTAGAGCAACGCATTGAGAGATTCTTTGAGGCTAATCGGGATTTCTTCGATAGCCATGCCAAGAAGGCGACCTTTCTGGAGGGTGCATTGACTCAAATGCTGCTGAACATACAATATAATGATAAGAAGGCAACTCCATTTCGCACCAAGCTTCATGGCTTGAAGCTGAACCAGGCCCTCATCATGAGGCTTCTTCCGGAGATTCAAAATAAGCTGGAGGAGTATGAGAAGAATTATTATCGAGATCTGGAGAGTCAGATTTCGATGCATTTCATCCAGGCTGGAACTGACTGGGAAGAGACTGATAATGAGCTGAGCTTTTATTTCGTTTTGGGAATGAATTTGCATAAACTGTTCAGAAATGTTAAAGAAGAGCAAGGGTCAGAGAGGAGGCATGAATATGAGTGAGATAATAAAGGACAGATCGGAGATTCTCTTTCTTTATGATATAAGAGATGGAAATCCAAATGGCGATCCGATGGATGAGAACAAGCCCAGGATCGATGAGGAGACTGGGGTGAACATTGTCACAGATGTGAGATTGAAGCGAACCATCAGAGACTACCTTCATGATTTCAAGGGCCAGGAGATATTCGTAAGGGAGATCATCTATGATCAGGAGAATGGATATATTCAGGACGGGAAGAGAAGGGCCAAGGATTTCGAGGAGAAGGCGGAGAGGATCTTAAATGAATGTATAGATGTGAGGCTCTTCGGCGGGGTGATTCCCCTGACGAAGGATTCCATAACCTATACCGGCCCGGTCCAGTTTAAGATGGGCAGATCTCTTCATCGCGTAGTTATGATGCATATCAAAGGAACTGGAGCGTTCGCCTCCAAGGAGGGTTCAAAGCAGGCAACCTTCAGGGAGGAGGACTTCTTGCCATACTCTCTCATCTCCTTTTATGGCATCATAAATGAAAATGCAGCTAAACATACTCGTCTTACTGAAGATGATGCGAATCTGCTCTTGGAGGGGATCTGGAATGGAACAAAGAGCCTGATTTCCCGGTCCAAAGTGGGCCAGGTTCCCAGGCTGCTTTTAAAGGTGAATTACAGCAAAGAGAATTATCATATCGGAGACCTGGATAAGATGATCAAGCTGGTAACGGATATGCCTCATGAGAATATTCGTGATACTGCAGACTACCAGATAGATATATCCGAGCTGATTGAGAGGCTTGCTGCAGATAAGGATTCAATCAGGGATATCGAGCTTTGTGCGGACGAGAGAATCCAGTTCTGCAAAGATATTGCTCCATTTGCAATTGAAGGGCTGGAAGAGATCACTGGCATACCGGTAAAGCCAATTGCTTTTTGAGGCCAACATGGCGGAGAGAGTGATAGTGTTCGATGTGTGGGGAGACTATGCCCACTTCAGGAAGAATTATTCTACAAGCTCTCCACTGACCTATTCATTTCCACCCAGGACGGCCCTATCAGGGATGCTTGGAGCTATAGCTGGCCTGGACAAGGCAGATTATTTCAGGCATTTTTCAAGGGATCAGGCCAGCATTGGATGCAGGATCCTGAAGCCGGTGAAAAAGGTGAGAATCGGAGAGAATCTGATTGACACCAAGAGCGCATCAGGGATGCATCTGATCAAGAATAGAAGCCAGATAAGATTTGAACTGGTCAAGGATCCCAGATATAGGATTTATTTCTCCCACAGCGATAAGCGATTATATGAAAGGATCAAGGAGTTGCTCACAGGCCATCAGTCGGTGTATACACCCTCCCTTGGGCTGAGCAAGCTTATCTGCAACTTCGAGTACAAGGGCGAGTTTTTGCTGAATAGACTGGGTGATGAGTTCCAGGATATCGAGAGCGTTATACCGGGAAAGGATCTTCTTGAGGCTCCTGATTTCGAGGCGGAAAAGGAATACTTCTCTGAGATCATGCCAGGCGAGATGGGAGAGAACAGAGAGGTGACAGAATATAAAGAGATCCTCTTTGAGAGAAATGGAGAGAGCATAAGGGGGAGGGCCAAGGAGCTTTGGGAGGTTAAGAAAGAAGGAGATAGTGCAGATGGAGTTGATGTCGAGCGAATTTCATTCCTATAGTCTCAAGTCTCATCCGGACAAGCTCCTGGTGGATCATCTCGGACGGGTAGGGCGATTGAGCAGAGGTATGATCAGAGAGAGGGCCCTCAATTTGGGGCATCAGGAGAAGGAGATCTTGGAGGATGTGGCATATCTCATGGGCGTGACCCACGACCTGGGAAAAGCCACTCGCTTTTTCCAGGAATATATACAAGAGGAGGATGAGAGAAAAAAGAGATCCATGCGGTCCAAGGAGACCACCCGTCATGGCCTCTTATCGGCATTTTTTACATATGCAATAATAAAAGAATATCTGAATCAATTAATAGCTGAATCTGAGTTAAGGGCAGGATCAGAGACAGGCTCAAAGGCTGTATCGAGCATTCAGTTGAAGAGAGATGGAGGGATGACAGATTACCTGCCGGTCCTCTCTTTCCTTGCAGTGAGAAGACATCACGGGAACCTCATCAATGCTATGGATGAGGTGAGAGAGGTGGATTCTGAAGGAGAGAGGATTATAAGGGTGGCAGAAGAGCAGATCAGATCGATGGATAATGATAAAGCTGAGTTGAATGAGATTCTCAGGCGGCTCATCTCCGATGATGGGATGTATTTAAAAAATTTTACAATAGATTTGGAAAGTATAACATCTTATATTTTAAAAGGCGCTATCAGGGATATCGGCAGAAAGGAGAAGCGGCTTATAAGGAGACTGGGAGATAAGACGGATCTGCAGCTTTATTTTGTGTTTCAGTTTCTCTATTCCGTCCTTTTAGATGCAGATAAGACTGATGCTGGTCTAGGCGAAGCTGATCCAGATTCAGATCGCTTAGAGCTTCCAGAAGATCTAGTGGACAGGTACAGAGAGAGCAGGGGATTTATCTCCAATATGAATGGCATCAATCCTCTGCGGAATCAGATATATGAGGATGCTATGGCTGGGGTTAGGGGTTGGGACCTGGAGGACAGGGTGCTCTCCTTGAATGTTCCAACAGGGACTGGCAAGACATTGACCTCTCTTTCCTTTGCCCTTAAGCTCAGAGGGAGGCTGAATGAAGAGAAGGGATACACTCCCAGGATAATCTATGCTCTGCCATTTTTGAGCATAATAGATCAGAACTACAGCGTCTTTGAAGATGTGCTGGCTCAGGGAGGATATCTAGAGGATTCCAGGCTCCTTCTCAAGCATCATCATCTGGCGGAGGTCAGCTATAAGAGAGCAGATAATGAGGAGTATAAGAGCGATGAAAGCTTATTGCTTCTGGAAGGCTGGAATGCAGAGATAATAGTCACCACTTTCTGGCAGTATTTCTACACCCTCTTCTCCAATAAGAACAGGCTGATCAGAAAATTCAATAAGCTCGCTAACTCCATAATCATCCTGGATGAGGTGCAGGCGGTCCCTCATCAATACTGGCAGCTGATTCATGATGCCATAACTGTTCTCTGTGAAAAATTCAATAGTTATGTCATCTTTGTCACTGCAACTGAGCCGCTCATCTTCGATGAGGCGGGCGGGGAGATAAAGGAGATTGTGCAGAAAAAGAATGAGTACTTCCAGGGGCTGGACAGGATTGAACTGATTCTCAAGATTGACAGGTCTTTGAATCTTGATGAGTTCAAGGCTCTGGTCGGAGAGGAGCTGATCGCCCATCCTGATAAGGATTTTCTGATTGTTCTGAATACGATATCCTCGGCCAGTGAGGTTTACAGATCTGTGCAAGGGCTGCAGCTTGAGGATACAGAGACCTTTTACTTATCTACAAATGTAGTTCCAAAGGAGAGGATACAGAGAATAAAGGATATAAAGGATATAAAGAGATCTTCAGGGAGAGGGGCAGTTGACGGCCTTTCAAGGAGAAGAAAGGTCATCGTAAGCACTCAGCTCATTGAAGCGGGCGTGGATATTGATGCCGATTTCGTCTATCGGGATTTCGCCCCCATGGACTCTATTAATCAGGTAGCAGGAAGGTGCAACAGAAACTCTGGATCTCATAAGGGGACGGTTTCAGTCTTCATATTAAGGGATGATAGAAGAGAATTCCATAAATACATCTATGATCCTTTTTTAATAGGCAAGACTCTTGATATCTTAAAGCAGGTAAGCGGCCCAATTAGAGAATCAGAGTTCCTGGATCTGAATAATAGATATTTCAAAGCAGTAAAGAAGGGCATGGGTGATGGCAAGTCGCAAGAGAACCTCTCATGTCTCTCCCAGCTTGCCTTCAAGGATTTGAGCAAGAGATTTAAATTGATCGAGGAGGATTATCCAAGGGTGGATGTATTTATTGAGGTTGATGATCTGGCGGAAGACATTTGGAGAAGATATCTGGATATGAGAATGGAAAAGAACCTCAAAGAAAAAATCGACAAGAAGTTGAGGATTAAGAAGGAATTCAGTGAATATGTGATATCTGTTCCAGAGAAATTTGCCCGCTCTCTTGTCTATGAAGATTCGGAGATCGGGTATATATCTAAAGCAGAGCTTCCCTACTACTATGATATGGAAACGGGCTTCAAACGGGAGGGGGCAGGGGAAGGCTCCATGATAATATGAGCCCCTGGCAAAAAGGAAGGCAATAAGATGAGACTGAAGATCCTACGTCTAACTCTTCACTCCGACACCCCCATGCGCGGGGATGGGGCAAAGCTGCGCGGGTTTTTCGCCACCAGCTTCAATGAATATCCCTCATTGCATCAGCATATCACAGATAAGCTGATTTATCGCTATCCTCTGATCCAATACAAGATGCTCAATGGCTCTCCTTTAGTGCTGGGGATCAATGAAGGGGCAGAGGTGCTGAAAGAGATATATAATAAATTCAAAGAGATAAAATTGGGAGATCGCAGCTACTGCATTATGGAGAGGGGGGTGACTGTAAAGAGCGAGGAGTTCGGCTGCACAGAAGAGATTCTCAGCTACAGGTTTGCAACTCCATGGATAGCCCTCAGCCAGGAGAACTATGTCAGGTATAAGGAAGCGTCAGAGGAGGAGAAGAGGGATTTGTTGAGGAGGATCCTGGTGGGCAATATCCTCTCAGCGTCCAAAGGCCTGGGGTATGTGGCAAAGGAGCATATCAGGCTTGACCTGGGGATGATGAAGGATGAGATCTGTATGCTCAAGGGAACTAAGGTCACAGGCTTTCGAGGAGAGTTCACAACCTGCTTTGCTATTCCTGATCACATGGGGCTGGGAAAGTCAGTCTCCAGGGGCTTTGGCGCTGTTGCGAGGCTTAAATAGATATATGCAACATGTAACCTCTTTTACGGGCCGGAGTATATTAAGGGGCTCCCTGGCCGGAACGAATTTATAAGGCATCTGATAAATTACATTCATGCCAGAAGGGGGCTGAAAAAGGAGGGTTTAGAGGGGCCAAATGAGGAAAAGGACGAAAAAAAGCTGCTCATCAAGAGCAAGTTCCACGAAAACAAGGATTGAAACCCTGGTGACATTTCGAAAGCCAGGAGAAAACGATGATCCATCAAGAGCAAGTTCCACGAAAACAAGGATTGAAACGTAAAGAGAACTCGCTGGCCAGGGCGGTTGAAGGACATCAAGAGCAAGTTCCACGAAAACAAGGATTGAAACATCTAATTGTTTTTCCGCCAAACTTTGAATCGCGCATCAAGAGCAAGTTCCACGAAAACAAGGATTGAAACTATACATGGCCCAATTTCGTCATGCTTTGCCGCCGTGTACATCAAGAGCAAGTTCCACGAAAACAAGGATTGAAACTTAGGGATGGGCACGTCGTCTATTCCCCCATATCCCCATCAAGAGCAAGTTCCACGAAAACAAGGATTGAAACTGAAGACACCCAGCTCAGGTATTTTTGAACTGACCATCAAGAGCAAGTTCCACGAAAACAAGGATTGAAACTGCAGATCATAGCCGCTTGCCTCGCTTCACTTCTTCACATCAAGAGCAAGTTCCACGAAAACAAGGATTGAAACTGGATCTATACAGATGATACGCCGGCAAGCATGGTAAACATCAAGAGCAAGTTCCACGAAAACAAGGATTGAAACTTGGAGGTATCCGAGGGCAGGATACTTGGAGAGACATCAAGAGCAAGTTCCACGAAAACAAGGATTGAAACAGGATCCAGTGCGTGCCTGTATTTGCGGGATATTGATCATCAAGAGCAAGTTCCACGAAAACAAGGATTGAAACTCATTTTCCAGGACGGACACCCTGGCATGTAATACATCAAGAGCAAGTTCCACGAAAACAAGGATTGAAACACCAATGCGAAGAATGTGGAGAGCTTATAATTGCACATCAAGAGCAAGTTCCACGAAAACAAGGATTGAAACTCGAAAGCGGTGGGCCAGCCAGAGGGCTATCCAAAGCCATCAAGAGCAAGTTCCACGAAAACAAGGATTGAAACCCTATCAGCCAAAGGGGAAGCTCTGGCTGGCCGCGACATCAAGAGCAAGTTCCACGAAAACAAGGATTGAAACATGCCACTCATCTCAGATCAGCTCCCTCCAGGCGGCCATCAAGAGCAAGTTCCACGAAAACAAGGATTGAAACTAAATGTACTCATCCCATGCTTCAGCCGCTTTGCACATCAAGAGCAAGTTCCACGAAAACAAGGATTGAAACCTACCTCAATGGGCCATTCACCGTTCCATTTGGACATCAAGAGCAAGTTCCACGAAAACAAGGATTGAAACAGCATCGCGGGAGCGAGGAGCTGGGAGGTTAGCGTAAGCATCAAGAGCAAGTTCCACGAAAACAAGGATTGAAACGAATTGTTCTTGACCTGGCTCTGGATGCCAGTCTGGCATCAAGAGCAAGTTCCACGAAAACAAGGATTGAAACTGACAGTCCGGACAGGTTATATGATTGGTCGCGATTCATCAAGAGCAAGTTCCACGAAAACAAGGATTGAAACGACATTTAAAAAATAAATGTCATCATCCCTAAGAACATCAAGAGCAAGTTCCACGAAAACAAGGATTGAAACATGGGTCCATTGTTCTATATGCTTCCATTTCGTAAGCATCAAGAGCAAGTTCCACGAAAACAAGGATTGAAACATTCAGCCGGCACTCATTCTCATTCATGCAGTAATCATCAAGAGCAAGTTCCACGAAAACAAGGATTGAAACTCATATGTTCTCGGTTCTTGGTACCTATATATTCACATCAAGAGCAAGTTCCACGAAAACAAGGATTGAAACGATAAACCCGGTACCTCTGAAATTGTACTTACTCCACATCAAGAGCAAGTTCCACGAAAACAAGGATTGAAACCAATTGATACATTGATCTTTGGCGCGGTTCCAGAGCATCAAGAGCAAGTTCCACGAAAACAAGGATTGAAACAGGATGTCAATCCAAAACCAGTAAAAACAATATCAGCCATCAAGAGCAAGTTCCACGAAAACAAGGATTGAAACTGAATATGAAATCAATGATCACAGTATAAAACCAATCATCAAGAGCAAGTTCCACGAAAACAAGGATTGAAACTGTTACATCAAACTTTGATCCAATCTTGAAAATGCATCAAGAGCAAGTTCCACGAAAACAAGGATTGAAACGTAATATTGAATTATCTGCTATAGTTGCTTTTGGGGCATCAAGAGCAAGTTCCACGAAAACAAGGATTGAAACTTTGATACCAATATCTTGTCATTGTCCCTAGATTCACATCAAGAGCAAGTTCCACGAAAACAAGGATTGAAACTTTGAAAACTGTGGTGCTGCTGAACAAACATGTCTTCATCAAGAGCAAGTTCCACGAAAACAAGGATTGAAACAACGAAAAACAAATCAAATATCTAAAGAGAGGAAACATCAAGAGCAAGTTCCACGAAAACAAGGATTGAAACAATCTCTTTCATTGACATAGAAACCAGTGCCGATCTGACATCAAGAGCAAGTTCCACGAAAACAAGGATTGAAACTTCCAGATGTATATATATTCACATTTATTTGTATAGCATCAAGAGCAAGTTCCACGAAAACAAGGATTGAAACATGATACCATCGGGCCGCTGGTACAATCGAATGTGCATCAAGAGCAAGTTCCACGAAAACAAGGATTGAAACACGCTCATATCATGCTTCGTGCACTGGCCGACAACACCCATCAAGAGCAAGTTCCACGAAAACAAGGATTGAAACTCTATCACGTCTGCTTCTTTCACACCGCGATCCTTGCATCAAGAGCAAGTTCCACGAAAACAAGGATTGAAACATTATACCCCCTCCTGTATTCTATCCAATTCTCCAGTCATCAAGAGCAAGTTCCACGAAAACAAGGATTGAAACTTCTCATTCAGAAATCCTCCAATGATTTGTTGTTCATCAAGAGCAAGTTCCACGAAAACAAGGATTGAAACAGATAACGGATAGGATGACGGAAGCCCAATACCAATCATCAAGAGCAAGTTCCACGAAAACAAGGATTGAAACAGTAATACACATGCTCCTGTAGAATATCCTGTCAAACATCAAGAGCAAGTTCCACGAAAACAAGGATTGAAACCCACGGCGGACCGCCGCTGCGCAGTGCTCCCAACAGCATCAAGAGCAAGTTCCACGAAAACAAGGATTGAAACAGAGGGGGGAGCTTCCCACAGACCTGGTAGAATTGACATCAAGAGCAAGTTCCACGAAAACAAGGATTGAAACGGGGTTGATGATGAAGAAGCGTTTGATAAGGCGGTCATCAAGAGCAAGTTCCACGAAAACAAGGATTGAAACCAGAATGAAGGATGAATATATCGCGGGCAAACAGACCATCAAGAGCAAGTTCCACGAAAACAAGGATTGAAACTAACATTGAGACTGTTGAACCATCCACAAAACCTGAGCATCAAGAGCAAGTTCCACGAAAACAAGGATTGAAACAATTATGGGATTAATTATTTGTATGTTCGTGCTGTTCATCAAGAGCAAGTTCCACGAAAACAAGGATTGAAACTCTCGGGCCTCACCAGCTGCCGATCAAAGTCGTGCTCATCAAGAGCAAGTTCCACGAAAACAAGGATTGAAACAATCGATCCTGAAGTTCTTGCCTGTCGTGCTGCCATCATCAAGAGCAAGTTCCACGAAAACAAGGATTGAAACAGAAAATTTTCTCGCCCGGAATTCCGCCGCATTTCGGCATCAAGAGCAAGTTCCACGAAAACAAGGATTGAAACTTAAATATAAAAGATTGGACAACAAAAAGGATAATCATCAAGAGCAAGTTCCACGAAAACAAGGATTGAAACCCCTAACCGCAGCATACCCTGCAATCGAAATGTGTACATCAAGAGCAAGTTCCACGAAAACAAGGATTGAAACCAGAAGAATCCAGAAACATTTCATAAACAAATTGCCCATCAAGAGCAAGTTCCACGAAAACAAGGATTGAAACGATCTCATCTACCTCCCACTCACTTCCTCTTCTCCCATCAAGAGCAAGTTCCACGAAAACAAGGATTGAAACTCTATAATAGGTTCGCCGTACAATGAAACCATCATCATCAAGAGCAAGTTCCACGAAAACAAGGATTGAAACTATATTCCGGAAGAAGAAATCATAAAAGTCTCGATCTCGATGTTGAACATCAAGAGCAAGTTCCACGAAAACAAGGATTGAAACTCACCTGAGGCCGAAAGTTCGGAGCCAGTGACTTGGTCATCAAGAGCAAGTTCCACGAAAACAAGGATTGAAACTCTAAGAGGGGCAAGAGGGTACCAGGACGGGCCTCCTCATCAAGAGCAAGTTCCACGAAAACAAGGATTGAAACATAAATTGTGGACCCCGTATCGGGTCATATAGTTTCCCATCAAGAGCAAGTTCCACGAAAACAAGGATTGAAACATAACAAGATGCGGGCCTCCATACAGGAGGAGAACATCAAGAGCAAGTTCCACGAAAACAAGGATTGAAACTAAGCTCAGGTTTGAAAAAGGGTTGCAGGAATGTCGGCATCAAGAGCAAGTTCCACGAAAACAAGGATTGAAACTCAAAATCTTCCCTGTTAATGTAAGATGTATCACGAACATCAAGAGCAAGTTCCACGAAAACAAGGATTGAAACTGACGTTAAAAAGCTTTCTATTTCCTCAGACTTTTCAACATCAAGAGCAAGTTCCACGAAAACAAGGATTGAAACTAGAAATATTCCCCGATTGTGCCTTATGGCCCAGTCATCATCAAGAGCAAGTTCCACGAAAACAAGGATTGAAACAGATCACTTGGGATCTGTTATGCGCGTCGCCTTTTGGCATCAAGAGCAAGTTCCACGAAAACAAGGATTGAAACGATCCTCAGCAAGGGCGAGGAGCTCCTCTATCGCGCATCAAGAGCAAGTTCCACGAAAACAAGGATTGAAACTATCGATAAGATCCCCAACACGTACGTAAAGAATCAACATCAAGAGCAAGTTCCACGAAAACAAGGATTGAAACGCCGGGAGGTTGTATATATCGTCTCCAAGCAGTTCGTCATCAAGAGCAAGTTCCACGAAAACAAGGATTGAAACGATTTCGTCATACGTCGATGCATCGACGCTTATCGATCATCAAGAGCAAGTTCCACGAAAACAAGGATTGAAACCTTCAAATCCACCAAGATTGAAATGTCGATCGTTAGCATCAAGAGCAAGTTCCACGAAAACAAGGATTGAAACATTTTGACAATTTGTTGCTTGATAACAAAAAGGGAGCATCAAGAGCAAGTTCCACGAAAACAAGGATTGAAACTCTGAATAGGATATGTTTTCTACGGCCACTCCGTCCATCAAGAGCAAGTTCTACGAAAACAAGGATTGAAACCTCTCTTCGCCATCACAGAGTCGGTCATATTTCCTCTCATCAAGAGCAAGTTCCACGAAAACAAGGATTGAAACCAGAAGGCACAATCGTATCAGATGAGATTTTGAAGCATCAAGAGCAAGTTCCACGAAAACAAGGATTGAAACAGCAGCCCCTTTCAAATCGAATCCGGAATAAACCGGCAATATATTAAAAAAATGAAAAATGAAAAAATAGAGGGCCCACTTCATCTCCGCCCGAAGGCAGGTCATGGTCTGATATCAGTGGCCCATCATACCTGGGGTTGAATGTAGTTACATATTTTTCACTATATTCTTTAATGCCACAGAGAGCTTCGATTTGACATAATAGCTCTCTTCATCCTGGAGCGATTGAATGAGCGCATCTGCTGCCTTTGGGCCGCCAATCCTCCCTAATGCCTCTGCTGAACTCACTCTGACGAATGGATCAGAATCATACATGAGATGATCAATCAATGCATCAGAGGCTTTGGAGCTGCCAATCATTCCCAGGGCAATAGCAGCATTGGATCTGACGAACCAGTATTCATCATCCAGTGCTGAAATCAATGCATCAGTGCTTCGATTATCTCGAATATCACCCAGGGCTTTTGCAGAGCTGGCTCGAATATCGCTCTCATCATCTGTGAGCGATTGAATAAGGACATCCACCGCCCTGATATCACCTAAAGCCCCCAGTGCAGAGGCTGCAGCAGCTCTCTTCTCAGGATTTTCATCGATGTCGCTCAATACATCTATCAACGGGTACAATGTCGGCTCACCCATGAATGCCAGAGCCCCTGCAATCATATCATCATTGCATGTTGAACTGCCAAGCAACTCAATCATTGGTTCTATTGCTCTGGTATCATTGATGAATGCTAAAGAGATCGGTGCAATGCATAGAGGAGAGGATTCATCCGTCAGCCCTTGAATGAGGGGATCGACCGCCTTTGGGTCTTTAATCCAGCCCAGAGCCATGGCGCAAGCAGATCGCATATCATCATCCTCATCCTGCAGGCCATTTATGAGCGGATCGACAGCTCTTGGATCTCTTATCCATCCCAAGGCCATAGCCGAAGAGATACAGATGGCATTATTCTCATCACCAAGGCTTTTTATGAGTGGGTCTACTGCCCTTGGATCCTTAATCCAGCCCAAAGCCATGGCACAGGCAATTCGCATATCATCATCCTCATCCTGCAGGCCATTTATGAGAGGATCAACAGCCGCAGGATCTCTTATCCATCCCAAGGATATAGCTGAGAGAGTTCGGACAGCAATACTCTCATCTTCAAGGCTCTTTATGAGAGAATCCACAGCCGCGGGATCTCTTTTCCAGCCGAGAGAAAGAGCTGCCAGCAACCTTGTATCCTCATCCCCGCCCGATAGAGACTCGGCCAGAAGCTCCAATGCCCTGGGATTATCCATCTCCACTATGTTCATCCAGATGAAGGCAAAAGCCTTGAAATCCTCATCATCTGAATTGAACCCCCGGGCCATTAGATCAAGGCCAGCATCACCCCTATCTGCAATTGATGCAAATGCCAGGAGCTTTGTCGCGGTATTGGAATTATTCATGTTTGATAATATTTTACTATCATATTGATTTGTCGAAGAGCATACATTTATACATGCAATTAGAATAAAAATTGCAGTCAGTGCAGTTACCATTCTCATAAAGATCCCTCATCACATAATGTAACTTCAATGTTGATATATCTTTTTACACTCATCCCCCGTTATTCTCAAAGGGAACACCCCGTTGGCCGGCTGGGGGAATCCTGACCACAGGAAATAGATTTAACCTCATCCCGCGAAGATAACCCTTGAATGAAGCCAATAGATCAGGTCAGGGAGACTGCAGAGAGGATCAGCAGCATGGAGATCAGAGGAGCAGGGCGGATAGCCACCGCCGCTGCAGCCTCTCTAAAGGAGTATGCTCTCTCCGTCCAGGCGGAGAGCCTCGATGACCTCAACCAGAAGGCCGCCCAGGCTGCAGACCTGCTCCTCAAGACCAGACCTACAGCCGTCTCCCTCTCCAATGCCATCAGAATGGTGATGAAGTATGAGGCAGAGGAGATCGATGACGCCCGGCAGGCCATAGCCAGCAATGCCGACCGCTTCATTGAGAACTCCCGGAGGGCTGTGGAAAAGATCGGCCAGATCGGCAGCCGTAGGATCAGAGATGGGGATACCATTCTCACCCATTGCAACTCAAATGCTGCCATCTCTGTGATCAGCGCTGCCCACAGATCGGGGAAGAAGATCCAGGTGATCGCCACAGAGTCCCGCCCCCGGTTTCAGGGAATCACCACCATCGGCATGCTCGACCAGATGGGCATAGAGACGGAGCTGATTGTGGACTCGGCAGTGAGAACAGTCATGAACGATGTGGACCTGGTGGTGGTGGGGGCGGATGTGATCACTGCCAACGGCACCCTAGTCAACAAGATCGGCACCGCCCAGATCGCCCTCTGCGCCCGTGAGGCCAGAACAAGCTTCATGGTGGCCGCCGAGACCTATAAGTTCAGCCCAATGACCATCCTGGGAGAGCTGGTCACCATCGAGGAGAGAGATGCGACGGAGGTGCTGGCCGACATCTCCCGGTACCGCCACGTCCGGGTGCGCAATCCAGCCTTCGATGTCACCCCTCATCAGTATATCGACCTGATCTGCACCGAGGCAGGAGCAATCCCGCCGGAGATGAGCTATCTGATCATCCGGGAGCGGCTGGGCTGGGATATGGAAGAGGAGAGCATCTGAGAGGAGAGAGTCTGGGAAGGGAAGATGTGAGAAGAGAGAATCTGAGATGAGGAGATGTGGGAAGAGAGAATCTGAGAATGGGGGATCTGAGAATAAAGCTGAGCAGAATACCCTTTTTCTTCAATCTTCGATCTTCAATCTCCGATCTATGAGGCCTTCAGCTCTTCATTCTCTCGTGCCTCTCTCAGAGCCAGCAGCCTTCCATTGCGTGCCCTCTTATGGCCTGGATCCAATCTGATGGCGGCTTCAAAGCACTCCAATGCTTGAGCATGCCGGCCCAGTTGGCGCAAGGCCTCGCCTTTATTGCATAAAGCCTCGCAATCCTCAGGATCGATCTCTATTGCCCGGTTGAAATCCTCCAATGCCTCATCATATCTGCCCAGCATACTGAGTGCCGCACCTCGATTGTTCCAGGCCTCAGCGTTCTCCGGCTGGAGGGCCAGCGACCGGTCAATGCAGATCAATGCCTCATCATAGCGGCCCATCTTGCCCAGGACTGCTCCCCGGTTGTTCCAGATCCTAGGCTTCTCGGCATCTATTTGAATCGCTTTATCGTAGCTCTCTATGGACTCTTTAAACCTCTCCATCTTCTCCAAGACCACCCCCCGGTTGTACCAGGCTCTGATGTATTTTGGATCCCTTTTCAGAATGGTATCGAATATCTCCAGGGCCTCTTGGTGACTATGATTCCGATAATGAACTACGCCGATGTTGTTGTGAGCATCCAGGTATTGATCATCGATCTCGATCGCTCGTTCAAATGACTCCACCGCCCTGTCCAACATCCCCTGGCGGCAGAGGGCAAGGCCTCTGCTGTTCCATGACTCCTTATCCTCCGGATCCATCTCCAAAGCCCTCTCATATGCCTCTGCAGACTCGGCAAACATCCCCTGCCGGTATAAGTCGTCCCCCAGAGCGGTCCATTCCCGGGCAGTGGGGGAGGCCTTATGAGCTTCTTTCATCATCTTCTCTCCAAGAGAACGCCGCCAGATCCATAAAAGCTCAATTGGCATCTTTGATAGAAATAATTTCTGCACCCTCCAACTTCTGTTTTTATCTCAATGGGAGAGAAAGAGAGGGCAGCCGGAGGTGCAGTGAGCCTTCGATAGCAGACATATTGAGCACATCAATAAGGATTTGAAGGGCGGAAGCAGACCTGAGGAACATTCCCGAGCGAACAATCCCTGATGAGATCAGCAGGACATATCATGATGAAAATAAATGAAGGGTGGTTAACAGTGAAAAGTATTCAACGATGAACTTAGAGTAATGATAGCAGGATTCAGGATAGCTACGAGATTACAGCAATCTCGGGACACCAACTCCGAATATATATCAATTCCTTCAATACATTTAAAAATTTTTAATAGAATAGTTTTAAATTAGATGAAGTTCAAGCGAACCAGTAATAATTGGGCATTATTGGCAATAATCTGGCATATAATGCCCTAAAGCCGAGAGTGGAGATTTGCATGCAAAGCTGAAGATAGCTTCTGCAGGCCCAATACTCTGAAAAAAAGCAAGAGCAGGAGTCAGAAACTATGGCAGATATACTAAGCAATTCGACCCGTTATGCTGCCGATCTTGAACTCAACTATCTCTTCAGAAACACTGGGATCAGCAACTCTGGAAATAGCAACTCTGGGAATAGCAACTCAGAGATCGACAACTCAGGGATCATTACTGCATACAATGCCCCTTGCCACTCCCCTATCACGCCTCCTGCGGTATTCCATATTTCAGGTCATGCCTGCTGCACTGTTTTTAAGAATTTTGATGCAAATGAGGTTAAAATATGAGATCGATCTTCATGAAATTGATATTAACGGCCTTGATCGCCGCAATGATTGTTCCTCAGGCGCTGTCTGCCGACGGCGGACCAGCCCCGACTGTAGGCCAGCTATATCCAGTGGACTGGCTGGAAGGAGCATATGTCACCCCCATCGACCGAGCTTCATTGATGGACCCTGGTATTGCAGGCATGGTTCGCTGGCTGGATGCTCCAGCTCCATCTTACCCCCGTTATGACGTAAACCCGAATGTATTCAAAGAGATGGTATCAGCATCGGCATTCGCTCCTTATGAAGAGTACTATTCAAGGCAGGCCATGCCAGCGGATAGCGAGATAATCAGCAATCCGGCCAAATTCGATATAGCCCGCTCGCCACCCTCCTATCTGCACTATGGAAGCGGCCAGGGGCTGGCTTATTCTCAGTATCTATTGATCACCTCTCCTCAGGCCAATGACCTTTGGATCCGGGGAGCACAGAACTGGACCCAGTATCTGGTAAGCCCGGTGGGTGTCGCTCTGGAGCTGGTGGGCAACGTTCCCTCAGGGGGGGTTGGCGAATTCTTTGAGATCATCTCCAATGGAACAAGCATCCAAAATTCCAGGTTCTATCAGTTCCAGCCGGGATACAACAGCATGAAATACCGCCCTGATGAGGTGGGCAGGCATATGCTCTATTTTGTGGTCAACAACCAGCCAAGCAATGTCATAGTGATCGATGCCTTTGTTCAGGCCCCGATATCTCAGCCGTCCGCCTATCCTGCAGCAACAGGGCAATCTGGACAGTATATCCCGGCAGCACCAGCAGCACGCCCCTCAGCCACACCCTCAGCAGGCAATACACCAGTATCGATCCTCTATCCGGCCAAAACCGCCTTCCAGGTCTATGTGGATGGAGCGCTGGTGGGCATTGGATATGACGGCATATACAACCTCAGCCTCGAAGGAGGCAAGAGTCACGTGATAAGCGTCTGGGATGGCTTTTGGATGTTTGAGAACAGCATATACTTCGAGGCGGGAGTGCCCAAAGAGATCTATGTGGAGGCGGTGTAGGGTATAGGCAAGGGCGGCTCTGCAGACGTAGAGCATGCCGGGCCGTAGAGCATTCCGGGCAGCTCACCTCATCCGGGAATGATCGGAAAAGGGATGACCGGAAAAGGGATGACCGGAAAAGGGGTGATCGGAAAAGGGGTGATCGGAAAAGGGGTGATTGGAAAAGGCTTGATGGGACATCGGCCAGCTCTCCCAATGGCCGGTGTCGCCGACTCATGCTCTTTTGAAGATGGAAGGAATCATCCTTTCTAAATTAGAGTCAGATCCTGACTTACCTTTTTACCCTGATTCCCCTGCTCTCCAGGTAGTCCTTTACCTGGCCCACAGTATACTCGCCCCGGTGGAACATCCCCGCAGCCAGTGCTGAATCGGCCCTGGCCACAGTGAAGGCCTCCAGGATATGCTGCGGTGTGGAGGCCCCACCGCTGGCGATGACCGGGATGGCCACAGCCTCGCAGATGGCCTTGGTCAGGGGCAGATCGTATCCAATATTCGTCCCGTCCCGGTCCATGCTGGTGAGCAGGATCTCCCCCGCGCCCAGATCCTCCATCCTCCGACACCATTCAATGGCATCTATCCCCACAGCCTCTCTGCCGCCATAGATCACCAGCTCAAACCAGGATCTGGTGCCGTCTTCCATCTGGTGAACGTTGACATCTGACAGGATATTCGTGTTCCGGCGAGCATCCACAGCCACAGTTATTCTGTCTGATCCAAAAACAGCCGAAGCCTCCTTCACAAAATCGGGGTTCTTGACTGCAGCGGTATTGATTCCTATCTTATCTGCTCCCGCCTCCAGGATCTGCTCGATCCCATCCAGAGAGGAGATGCCCCCTCCTACAGCAAAGGGGATATCGATTGCATCTGCCACCCTGCGAGCCACATCCACCATGGTCTTTCTGCCCTCGTGAGAGGCAGTGATGTCCAGGAAGATCAGCTCATCAGCCCCTTGATCCTGATAACGCCGGGCAAGCTCCACTGGATCGCCCTGCCTTTTCAGATCAACGAACTTCTCACCCTTGACCACCGATGGCCGGCCATCCACCACCTTGACGTCCAGGCAGGGGACGATCTTAGCATAACTATCTCCCTTATTATCGAATATGACGGACTCCTCCTGTGGACCTATTTCGATATACTCTTATCTTTCATCCATTGAGATCTTCTCTTATACCCCTCTTATACCCAGCCGCGGGTCTTCATGGCCTCTACCACCCTGGCTACGGCCACAGTGTAGGCTGCCTGACGCATGTTGATATTATATTGCTTGGAGGCGGCCAGGACACCCTGATAGGCCATGGTCATCCTCTCGTCCAGCCTCTGGTAGACCTCTTCGAAGGACCAGCAGTAGCGCATGATGTTCTGCACCATCTCGAAGTAGGATACAGTGACACCGCCTGCATTGGCCAGGAAGTCGGGAATGACATGTATCTTATTCTGGAAGAGGATCTCATCTGCCTCCGGGGTGGTGGGGCCATTGGCCAGCTCCAAGACGATCTTGGCCTTGATCTTTCCAGCGTTCTCCCTGGTGATGACGTTCTCCAAAGCGGCTGCGATGAGAATGTCCACATTCAGCTCCAAGAGCTCTTCATTGCTGATCTTCTTGGCATCGGGTATATTGGCCACCGAGGAGGTTCCCGCTTTTACGCTCGACGCCTCTGCTGGCTCTATCCCGGCGGGATTGAAGGCCCCTCCTTTGGAGTCGCTCAACGCCACCACCTTGCTCCCGAGAAGCTCCTTGGCCAGGCTATGAGCATAGCTGCCGGCATTGCCGTATCCCTGAATGGCTATAGTGGCCCGGGATAGATCGATTTTGAACTCCTTTGCCGCCTCCCTCAGAGCATACATCCCTCCCCTGGCGGTGGCATCGCTTCTGCCACAGGAGCCTCCAACGCATAGCGGCTTGCCGGTGATACAGCCGAAGCTGTTCGAGCCGGTCAATTTTGAGTACTCATCCATCATCCAGGCCATCATCTGGGGGGTGGTGTAGACATCAGGAGCAGGAATGTCCTTCTCCGGCCCGATGCTCTGCCAGATCATATCGACATAGCCCCGGCAGAGCCTCTCCTGCTCTCCTAAAGATAGCTCTTTGGGATTGCACACCACTCCGCCCTTGCCACCGCCCAGGGGCAGGCCGAGAAGGGAGGTCTTCCAGGTCATCCAGGCGGCCAGAGCCCTTACGGTATCTATGGTCTCATCCGGATGGTATCTTATGCCGCCCTTGCAGGGGCCTAGAGCATCATTATACTGAACTCTGAAGCCCTGGAAGATCCTTATGCTGCCATCATCCATACGCACGGGAATCGATACATGAAACTCTCGCTGGGGGTGACGGAGGAATTCATGCACTCCATGATCGAGCTTCAGGATCTTTGCACAATCGTCAAGCTGTCTTTGAGCTATCTCAAAAGAATTCGATTTGGACATTATATTGCATCTCCATTCAGCAGCTACCCAAATCTTCATTTATGAGCTGGTGGTGGATGATCTCCATCGTTGTCTATTTAATCCTTGTGAGTTAAATTAATATACAATTACGAGGGACGGAGGCGAATTGTCGACCTATTTGAAGATTTTCAGTAAATAAATCTCAGAAAATAAATTAAAAATTGATTTGCAAGTCAGGCCCCCGAAAAGCTTCAAGGATATGAAAATTATGATGAAACGGATTTTCATATTAAAAAAGGAATTAATGGAGCTCTCCGTTCATGCACCCGGCCAGAAGGCTGCTTCGCAGGAAGGTATTTTCCGCCGGACGGACTGAAATTATGAATGGTCATGAATAGACGGCAAATCAGATATTAATAGCGCAAATGAGATATTAATAGAACAGTATACCACGCTGTATCATTGCTGCGCAAGATTTATCCGCTGCTCTGGAGATGAAGCCGATGAGGTTGATGATCAGAGATGAGATATATAGAGCTTTCAAAGGCCCCCTGCAACCAGACCCTGGAGATTCATTCCATCAAAGGCGAGTACGGCTGGCAGAGGAGGTTTGACTCCATGGGAATAAGAAGAGGCAGTCGCGTGCGCAAGATAACCTGCCATCCCTTTGGCGGGCCGGTGGTGATCGAGCTTAACGGTTCGAAGATCTCTCTGGGGCGGGGAATAGCAGCAAAAATTGAGGTTGAGGTGCTCTCATCTCCTCAGGTCAAGAAAAAGATCTGAAAGCCTCATCCTTCGATCGAGCAGTATTCGATCCGGCGATCTTCGATCGAACCGCTTTCGATCGAACAATCCTCGATTGGTCAATCTTCGATCGAACAATCCTCGATCGGACAATAATCGATCCTGGATATTTATGTTGATATGAGCTGCTTGAGCCTCTGGATGCTCTCCATGGCCTGGGCGGACTCATGCAGCTTCTCTTCCTCGAAGTGCTTTATGACCTCTTCAATGCCCGCCTTCAATGAATAGACCTTCATCGGTCTTCCCTTGCCCTCGCGCTTGATCTCCTTCTCCTCTATCCAGTTGTTGTCGCGCAGGGTTCTCATGGCAATGCTCACCTCAGGCTGCCGAAGATCGGAGCCCATCTCAATCTCCCTTGAGGAGGCCTCATCCACATTGGCCAGGAATGTGATAAGAGTTGCTACATTGCGTGGCACTCCCAGGGAACGGAGCGTCTCCACAAATTCCATATCCTTATCATCCAGGATCTTTACTGTCGACTCTCTCATAATCGTCACCATATTTTTCTTGCCACTAATACTTAATGATATAAATAATTTGTTTTAAAGGCTTGCTCTTTTAATCTTTCTAATTTAGACTAATACTTTAGATAATAAGTCAAAAAGCAATTGATATTTATATTTTGTTGGTTTTCAATGATGAAACCGGCCAGATTAAGAATTTATAATTATGAAAATTTTTGGATGGGGCCATTAGATCCCTTGAATTGAGGCCTTTTTTTGCCATTTTTGCGAAAGGAACTGCTGAATGGAGTTAAATAATTAATTTAGGGAGAATAATTTAGTATGAACCTGTAAATTTTTTTATATCTATAATTTATTCATCCCGATATGGATATATGCCCTGAGGGCCTGTAGATCTCTATGATAGCCATCGAGATTGGCAGAAGGGATCTGGATGAGCTGACAAAGACCAAGGTTAAAAACCTCCCGGGAGCACTATTTTCTGGGGCCAGCCCCCTCCTCAAGCCCTTTATGAATAAGCTGGAGGCCCTCCTGCCCCCAGAGAACAGGGGGCGGGGGAATAGCTATGTTCTCTGTGCCCTTCACTCCCATATCGATGAGGTGCATGCCGACGAGGGGCAGATCGTTGTCAGAAGCGGCGAAAAAGTGGTCTGGATCCGTCGCGAAGAGCTGGCCGAGCTGATGGATGAGCGATATCCTACCACTGGCCATCAGCGTCTCAACCTTCCCGGTCTGCTCTTTTTGCAGAGCGGCCCGGCACTGCAGGCCGCCAGTGCTATGATCCTCCGCCGGGAGCACAGGCTGCGCATCCCCGATGGCCGCCGGACAATGCGCTACATCTTCCATATGGGTGTGGCAAGGCTCGATGCAGATAAGGAGAGGATAAGGATCGGCTTTGACCTGGAGAGGCTGCCAAAGAGGGCAGACGGCAGCTCCACCCTGGAGTAGGCCGAAGCCAAATTCATCCCTAAAAGCCAGATCTTCGATCTTTGAAGGATTGCTGAGTCTATGTTATCAGGTGGCGCAGCTCCCAGAGGAGCTTGGGATTCAAACGGAATAGCACCCGCAGGAGACCGGGCAGGTCCATCTTGGACATGTCCTCCTTTGCCAGAGAGCCGATCAGCATATTGAGATCCTTGTCGGTCAGCTTAACAAAGAACTCCTTGAACTCCAGGCTTCTGGCCAGATGCTTGCCCATGTTCTCCCGCCAGCGCTCCTCATACTCCTTCAGCCCCTCCTTTCTCACATTGCCGGCGGCGATGGCTTTTGCTGCCACCTCCCCTGCGATGACCCCTGCCTGCATGGCATTGAGGATCCCTCCTCCGGTCAGAGGATCTGTCTGCCGGGCAGCATCTCCCACCAGCATCACCCCATCAGCAGTGGTCGACTCGATGGGGCCGGAGCAGGGATCTCCTCCTACCACCATCTCCACGATCTTGCCATTGGGAAAGTGGGTCTTGGTGAACTCCTGCAGCAGGCGGACTGCTTCGCCGGGTTTGCACCTGCTTCCCAGCACGCCCAGGCCGATATTGGCCAGCCCCTCCCCCTTGGGAAATGACCAGGCGTACCCTGATGGAGCAATGCTGTTTCCCAGATAGAACCTGGTGTAGTCCTTGTCCACACCGGGATCTGAGATCAGGAACTGGGCGCAGGACTCTATGTCCTTGAGGTTGAGGGTGGTGTCAATTCCTGCCCAGCGGCCCACCTTGGACTCCACGCCGTCTGCACCGATGATGATCGGGGCCTCGATCTGCAAAGGCTCTCCCACCTGCAGGGCATTGACCCCATGAGGAACGCCATCCCTCATCAGCAGGCCGGTGGCGCGGGTCTTGACCATCACCCGTGCTCCGGCGCGGGCGGCATTCATGGCCAGGCCCCGGTCGAAGACCTTCCTCTCCAGAACATAGCCCACCTCGCTGCCGCTCCTGTCCTCGGACATGACTATATGGCTTCCATCCGGAGAGAAGATCTTAGCCCCCTTCACCTCAGCAGCAATCCATCCCGGCTCGGGCTTGACCATCTTGCACAGAGACCTCTTGCCCACCCCCTCAGCGCAGCGCACCGGATCGCCGATCTCCTGCCGTTTCTCCAGCAGGACCACATTAAGGCCGGCATCTGCCGCCGTCTTCGCAGCCATAGAGCCGCCCGGGCCCGCCCCCACTACAATCACATCGCACTTCATGCCTCGACCTCCAGCGCTCCCACCGGGCATATCTTGGTGCAGATGCCGCACTCTTTGCAGTCTGCGGAAATCTCCAGCCAGGTCTCCACCAGCTCCAGGGCGCATGTCGGGCATACACTGACGCAGGCACCACAGTAGCAGCACTTGTATCTGTTGATGGTAAGCAATAGATCACATCCAATTAATATTTTATCTCAAAATCATTATAGCCTTTGGCCTCGATCTCAGAGAGCTCCATTCCCAGGACTGCAGAGCCGGAAGGCCCGGTCTTCATAGCTCGGAGCAGCTCTCCTACCTGATGCCTCTCCCCCTCCAGCACCGCCTCCACCCCTCCGCCAGGGATATTTCGCACCCAGCCGTTGACTCCCAGGGATTTGGCCCGGTCGCGGGTATAGGCGCGGTAATAGACCCCCTGCACCCGGCCTGAGACTCTGACATGCACCGCCATCATCTATTTTGCCCCGGTCACCAGGTCTTCCAAAGCCAGGCGCTGATCTTTGGCCTTTATGATCCCCGATGCTAAAAGGACGCCCTCCGATCCCAGATCCAGGGCGCTCTTCAGATCCTCTCCGTGGGTTATTCCCGCGCCGCACAGGACTCCCACCTGAGGGGCGATCCTCTTGACTGCACTGACTGAATCGCTGATCACACTGGGATTGGCCTTGGATACGGGAATGCCGCTTCCTATCAGCTCTGGGGGTTCCACTGCCACATAATCGGGTTCAAGGGCTGCTGCCGCCCGGGTGGTGGCCACATTGTTGGTGCAGATGATGCTCTTGAGGCCAAAGTCGCGGCAAGCGGAGAGGGAGGCCTCCATATCCGCCAGCTTGAGCCTTCTCTCAGAGTGGTTTATGAGCGCTCCACTGGCCCCTGCAGCCTTCAGGGAGGCAGCAGTTATGTGGCCGGTGTATCCTCCGTAGCCGACGCCGTCCACATGCTGGGCGTAGACCGGGATTCTGACCCCCTGGGATAGGGCATGAATGTCTGCCGCCTGCGGTGCCACTATCATCTGCACAGAATAGTCCTGAGAGATATCCTCGCAGATCTCTGCCAGGCGCAGGGCCTCCCGGCCGGTTGACTCACGGTAGGTCTTGAAGTTGAGCACAATTTTGGTCATATTCTTCCTCGCACCCATCGGTGCGATCTCAGTGAACATATATATTTTGCCTGCACTCTTCACTCATGTTGCGATAATGCTCGTCATAAATCTGGATGGCGGCGCACTCCCCGCAGCTCTTCATCATTATCTTGCCGCAGGAGATGAAGGCAATCAGAGGCAGCATTCCCTGCTCATCTCTATGGATCAGGTGATAGAGCAGCCCCTCGGGCTGAGAGTAGTCAAGGATCACCGGCTCAATATCCTTGTGCTCGAGGATGAATTCGTTCAATATCGGCTGGCAGCGCTGGCAGATGGCGCAGTCCTTTCTGCCGATGAAAAGCAGCACCGTTCCCTCTCTTCTGGCGATCTCCTCCGTTAGGGCGAAAGCCGGGCCATAAGACCTCTTCAAGAATGAGGAGACTATATCCGAGGCCTCATCCTCGCAGAGAAGGTATTTTGCCGCCAGCTCTCTTTTCATCGCCTCTTCTCTGCTGGCAAGAGACTCCTGCGCCAGGGATATGAGATCTGCGGAAGGGGCAAGGTCGTTCATCTTCCCGGCTCTATGATCCTTCCAGGAGATGAATTTTTCTTCTTGCACCGGCCTGCTCTCTCCTGTGAACCGATATTGTTATATTCAAATGAGAGGTGAGAGATCATCATGGACTCATGGATGAAGGATAAGGTCAGGTATTCTGAAAAAGACAAAGAGAAGCTGGAGAAGGGTTCAGGTTGCGTCAAGGCCTGGACGCTGCTGGCCAACTGGGTCTACAGGGTCATATCCTGGTAGCACTCTGCCTCTTAGTGTTTTATCGAGAGTTAACTATTTTTTTCTCATAATTAGCAGCTTTTCATCCGGCTTGATGTCCGCCTCCCGGCATGACTGGAGGTAGGAATCCTGCAGGGCGCCGGCCAGGGGGGCGAAGGCATCAGGATGCTCTTGGTAGAAGGGTGCGATGTGCTGCAATCCCTCGGCAAAGATCCCGGCTGCCTTCTCGTGCTGCTCAAGGGAGCTCAATACACTGCCAAATGCACCAAGGCTCCGGGCCAGGTCGGGCAGAAAGGCGGCGGGGTTGGAACGGACGAGCTTGCGAAGGATATCAACAGCCTCCTGGACGGGAGCGAGCGCCTCCTCCCGCCGGCCCAGCGCGGAGAGATGATTGCCAAGGTTGTTGAGGCTTGTGGCCAGGTCGGGCAGGAAGGCGGCGGGGTTGGACTGGGCGAGCTTGCGATATATTTCAGTGGCCTCCTGGGCGTAAGCGAGAGCATCCTCCTGCCGGCCCAGCGCGGAGAGACGGATGCCAAGGTTGTTGAGGCTCATGGCCAGGCCGGGCAGGAAGGCAGCAGGGTTGGACTGGGCGAGCCTGCGACGGATTTCAACGGACTCCTGGGCGGGAGCAAGCGCATCCTCCCGCCGGCCCAGCGCGGAGAGGAATGTGCCAAGGTTGTTGAGGCTTGTGGCCAGGTCGGGCAGGAAAGCGGCGGGGTTGGATCGGGCGAGCTTGCGATATATTTCAGTGGCCTCCTGGGCGTAAGCGAGCGCATCCTCCCGCCGGCCCAACGCGGAGAGGCAGATGCCAAGGCTGTCGAGGCTTGTGGCCAGGTCGGGCAGGAAAGCGGCGGGGTTGGAACGGGCGAGCTTGCGACGGATATCAACGGACTCCTGGGTGGGAGCGAGCGCATCCCCCCGTCGGCCCAGCGCGGAGAGACAATTGCCAAGGTTGTTGAGGCTTGTGGCCAGGGCGGGCAGGAAGGCAGCAGGGTTGGAACGGGCGAGCTGGCGACGGATATCAACGGCCTCCTGGGTGGGAACCAGCGCCTCCTCCCGACGGCCCAGATCGGAGAGGAATACGCCAAGGTTGTTGAGGCTTGTGGCCAGGGCGGGCAGGAAGGCAGCAGGGTTGGACTGAGCGAGATTGCGACGGATATCAACGGACTCCTGGGTGGGAGCGAGTGCATCCTCCCGACGGCCCAGCGCGGAGAGGCGGTTGCCAAGGTTGTTGAGGCTTGTGGCCAGGGCGGGCAGGAAGGCGGCGGGGTTGGAACGGGCGAGCTGGCGACGGATTTCAGTGGCCTCCTGGGTGGGAGCGAGCGCCTCCTCCCGCCGGCCCAGGGCGGAGAGGGCAATTCCAAGATCATTCAGCCGTCTGGCTCTCTCCTCCTCTTCCCCAGGCTCCAGCCCCTCCAGTCTGGCCTGGCAGAGCCTGGCTATCAGCTCCCTCAGGATCAGGGTGCGATTCGGCGGGGGCAGCTTTTCTCTTAGTGCCTCCAGAAATGGCCGGCACTCCTGGCAGCCCCCGGCAGATGCCTGGACCATCAAATCCAGGTTGAGATGCTGATCCTCAATCCTCGATATGCTCTTCTCCCCACTGGAAAGCCGCTCCAGCCACGATGTCCAGGCAGGGGCGAGCGCCAGCAGCCGCGTCTGCCTCTCCTCGGGAGGGATGGGCCAATGGCTGCTGGCGTACTCGGCCACAGTGGCATGCCACCGCCAGGCCTGCCCCTCGGGGTCGAAGTCCGCCAGGGCCGCCTCCCTCAGGGCCCAAGGGCCGCCGTTGCCGGCGGCCGCCTTTAAAAGAGTCTCCGGAGCAGCGCCGGCAGGAAATAGGGGCAGAGAGGCCCAGGCATCTCTTCCCTCATCATTGAGGCGATCCTGGCACCACTTATAGACTCTGCCGATCTGGGCGGCAAAATCGCCCTGACGCTTTTTCACGTCCTCCAGCAGATCCTCCAGGTCTCCCCGCCCCGCCTGGGCCACAATCTTCTCTATCAGCAGAGGGTGGCCGTCCACAGAGCGGGCGATTAGCCGGGCTTCGGCCCCGTCCAGGGGAATGCCCTTCTGCCTGGCAAGATAGAGGGCATATCTCTCTGCCTCTTCCTCGGCCAGCCCATGATGCAGAGATATGGACCTGGCCAGGGGCAGGTCCTCCAGAGTCTGGCTGGATGGCCGCAGAGCGAGCAGGGCTGCGCTCTCCCCTCCCAGATGGCGCAGAGAATCGCTCAACTGCTCCATCTCCTCCTGGGGGAGGGATTCCAGGTTGTCCAATAGCATGAGGGTGGGATGGCTGGCAGTGTGTATCCGCAGCACCTCCTCCTCCCTGCCTGCGGGAGGGGAAAGCCCCAGACCGCCTGCCAGATCCCTGAGCATTTCGGCAGCAGTGCCGCTTCCGGACCTGGGGCCGCAGGCATATGCCACCCCGCCGGGAAAGCGCCATTGGTTGCGAAGAGCAGCCTGCAGGATCAGGCTGGTCTTGCCGATGCCCGGCGGGCCAAAGAGAACAACGACCGCCGGGGGATGGCTCAAGATCCCTGAGATCTGCACCAGGTCACTCCCCCTGCCCAGAAAGAGACCGATCTGGGCGGAGAGGCTCCCGGCCGCTCGCCGGCGGTCAATCACCGGCTCTCCACTGCCCAGCATCTCAAAGTGCAGCTCGCCATCCCCCAGCAGCATAACCTCGTGAGTGGTCACCTTTCTGCGGGCTTGATCAACTGCATCCTTCAGAGGAAAGCCGCCGGTAAGCTCTGCATACAGCCGGCCGGCGAAGGCCACCGCCTCAGAGTCAAGGACAGGGCGCTCGTGGCCCACCACCGCCCTGGCCCTTCCGCCATCCAGCAGGGCCTGTGCCACTGAGCTGGCATCGGCGGCGCTCTCACAGCCGTTGAGCACCACCAGGTCCAGGGGCTGGGGAAGACCATTCAGAGCATCCAGTATCTCCCCGGTGCTGGCGGGATGGACCTGGCCGAGATCATCCTCTAAAAGAAGCCCCTCCCTCCAGGCATGGCCGCTGAAGTGGAGGATATGGGGAAAGAGCTCCTGCATCCCCGCCCTGGGGGAGAGGGCAGATCGCAGCGCCTGCAATGTAGGAGGCTGCAGCCGGGCCAGCAGGATGGGAGCATTGCTCTGCCGCACCTCATGAGCCAGGACATGCCACTCCTGGTGCAGATCCAGTGGAATAGGAGGCTGGCCAGGATCTTTTGGGTCAAGGACGGGAGCGGCCAGGAGGGCCAGCACCCGGAGCATACTGGATGGGTCGCGCTCTTCATTCTTTGCCTGCTGGGCCGCCTGAAGCATCACATTCTCTGCCTGAATGATGATGCTCTCTGATCCAGGGGCCGCATTCTCACCGCTGGTTGGGTCCAAGGGCATCCGCTCTCCAGAATTGCAAGTATACTTCCCTTTGATATCTTCAATCTGATGGGCCAGCGCCCGTCCAGATTATGGATAGAGGATGAGATCTGATCTGCCTCTAACTTATCTTTTCGCCCTGTCTGCAATACATCGCCCGCATATTTCAGTGAAGGGCCTTCCTGACCAAATCCCCCCTCTCTCTCAATCTGCTGACAACCTCTTCCCTATTACTCCCCCTGGCCAGGACGGAGATGAAGGGATCGCCCCTTTCCGCTCTCGATCCCGGGCGGGGGACGTCTGCCGTCCAGGGAAAAAGCAGCCTCTCTTTGATCTTCAGAGGGCGGGAGGCGTAGAGGATCGCCCTTCCAGCAGAGCAGATGATGGCGGGCCTTTCGGGCAGCACTCCCCGGAAGGAATTCAGATGAGCCTGGAAGAGATTGACCCCTGTGGCGCACTGCACAGAATCCAGGCTCCCCTGAAAGCGGCAGTTGACCTCCACCACCACCGCCCCCTCCTCAGTGAGCAGGAAATCCACCCCGTTGCTGCCCACCAGCCCCAGCCGGGAGACGATGCCCTCCGCCATGCCTGCTATATCGCTCTCAGGGTGAGGCTCCAGGGGGGTGATGTTCCCGCAGTACCGAAAGCCCGCGGCTCCCGTCCAGCTCTCGCCGATGAGCTGCTCATTCGCCGCCAGCGCCCGCGCCTCCTTTCCGTCGCTGATGACCGAGACGCTCGCCGGCCGGCCGGCAACGACCTCCTGATAGATCAGCCCCTCCCCCCAGTCAAGCTCGCTGCGAGTCCTGGCCACTCTGCAGCCCACACCGCCCGCCCCCCGCCTGGGCTTGATCATTACCGGAAAGTCCAGCCCCTCTGCAGAGGCCTCTGTCCTGATGAAGGGAAAGCCATTCCTCTCCAGCCAGCGGGCCTGCCAGAGCTTGTCTGAGATCCTGCGCACCTTATCGGGCGAATTGTTGAAGAGCGGCACCCCCCTGACCCTGACCTCCTCCAGCCCCGGCCCAAGGATGATAGCATCAGGGCGAACCCTCTCGATATGCTCAGAGACCGGATCACCTTCTCCCTTTGGCCCCTCCATTCCATCCCTGGACAAGGGCGCCATATCACAGGCGCAGCTCTCCAGGTCCAGGTCGCAGTAGCCATCGACAGCATAGACCTCATGCCCCGCCCGCCAGGCGGAACAGGCGATATGCCGGATGTTGATCCCAATTATCAGAAGCCTCATCGCTCTCAGACTACTGCATTGCTATCTCCATAAGAGGAGGCCGGCCTCTGCGCCCGGGAGCGCTCCGCCTCCGTCCCCATCCTCCTCCTCACCCACCTTGCCCATATCATCCTCCTCACCCTTCTCCTTATCCCCGCCCTCCCCCTCATCCCTACTCTCTCCCTTATCCCCGCCTTCCTCCTTATCCCTGCCCCCTTCCTCCTCATCGAGGCCGTTCTCCGGATACAGGACCTCCTTTCCCCGCGGGGAGGGCACGATCTTCAGGCCTCCCTCAAACTCCCGCGCCAGCTCCTCCCCCTGAAAGAGCCTATCCAGGAATACCGCCAGCGCCGCCACCTCAGAATGGGGCTGATTTCCCACCGCCACATTCCAGTCCGCCAGCTCATACACCTCTGCTGGAACCTTCTCTGCCCCCACCACCACCATGATCTCCTTTCTTCTTCTGATCTCATCGATCACATCGGGCAGATTAGAGCCGTACATGGTGAGATGAACCACCCCTCCCCCTCTCTCCTTCCAGCGCACCATCTCCCCCTTCCATGAGGCATCCGCTGTGAGGCGGAAGTCTCCTCCCCACCGCCTGGCCACATCATCCAGGCTCTCCTCCACGTGGGCGTCGCGACCGCAAAGAAGCATCTCCTCCGCCCCAAAGGCGCGGGCGACCAGGCCCACATGGGTGGTGACCCTCTTGTCCCTCTCCGGCCGATGCCCCAGGCGTAAAACCACTGCTCGCACGGGCGGCAAGAATATGGCCCCTCTTATTTAGAGCCTTCCCGAAGCTATAAATTCCTCTATGACCATCTCACGGGCAATGAATCAGTGTGAGAGATGTCAGGGCCGTGGAGTGCTCAAGATTGGGGAGAAGCCCTGTCCCAACTGCAATGGCAAGGGAACGACCGAGTCCATCTCCCTGGGAGAGGCTTCGGACAATGACATGAAATCTCTGATTGAGAGCGGCTCGGCAACATGCAGCGTCTGTCATGGCAGCGGCAAGATCCCCCTCACCGAGAGCTGCCCTGAATGCCACGGCCTGGGCCGGGAATATCTCTGCGTGGTCTGCGGGACAAAGCTGGAGAGCAAGAAAGAGTTCTGTGAGCGATGCGCCAAAAAGCCGCTGGTTCACATCCTCGATCCGGCCTGCGATATCAGAGACATCTCCGTGGGAGATATCTATCAGGGCAAGGTCTCCGGCCTGGCGAACTTCGGGGCCTTTGTCGATCTGTCCGATTCCGTGCGCGGCCTTGCCCACAATAAGTACCTCAAGAGCCGCCCTGAGGCCGGCGACAGCATCCTGGTGATAGTGAGGAACATCCTTCCCAATGGCAACATCGAGCTGGAGCCGGTGGAGCTGAAGGAGTACAACACTGTGGAGGTGGAAAAGGAGCTTCCTCTCTCCAAGGCAGCAGACCTTCACCGCCTGGTGGGCAAGACGATCATGATCAAAGGAGAGGTGATCCAGGTCAAACAGACCGGCGGCCCGACCATATTCACTCTGGCCGATGACAGCGGCCTGGTCTTCTGCGCCGCCTTCGAGCGGGCCGGGGTGCGGGCTTACTCAGATATCGATAGCGACATGATGGTCCGGGTGATCGGCGAGGCCACACTGCGCAACAACCAGGTCCAGGTGGAGATAAAATCCATGAAACGCCTCTGGGGAGGGGAGGCCTCCCAGGTGAAAGAGCAGATCGAGAAGGCCATCGATCTTCGGGCCGAGCCGGCGCAGACGGAGTTTCTGGTCGAAAGCGAGATCATGGAGAGATTGCGTCCGGCGATGAGGGCGGTGGCCAAAGAGATCCGCCGTGCTATACTCAAGTCCCAGCCAATAGTCGTCCGCCATCATGCTGATGCCGATGGCATCTCCGCTGCAGTGGCCATTGAGATGGCCATCCTCCCTCTGATCGCCGAGGTGGGCGGCCCAGATGCCGAGTACCATAACTACCGCCGCGCCCCCAGCAAAGCCCCCTTCTACGAGCTGGAGGATGTGACCAAGGATCTGACATTCGCTCTGGAGGATCAATACCGGCACGGCCAGAAGATGCCTCTGATCGTTCTGATGGACAACGGCTCGACTGAAGAGGATGTTCCCGCTATGCGTCTGGCCCAGGTCTACGGCCTGGAGATGCTGGTGGTCGACCATCACCACCCTCACAAGATAGTGGACCAGTTCCTGGTGGCCCATGTCAATCCCGCCCATGCCGGTGGGGACTTCGGCCTGACCACTGGCATGCTGGCCACAGAGATCGCCCGCATGATCCAACCCGGGATTGAGAACAAGATCCTCCATTTCCCTGCCGTATCTGCCGTGGGCGATCGCAGCGAGGCCCCGGAGGCAGAGGAGTACATCCGCCTGGTGGAGGAGCGCTTCTCCAGAGATGATCTGAAGAAGATCGCCCTTGCCCTGGACTTTGAGGCCTTCTGGCAGCGCTTCAATGACGGCCGGGGAATGATAAACGACATCCTATGCCTTGGCCGGCTCGACCGCCATCAAAAAATCGTGGAGCTTTTATGCGAGCAGGCCAATTCTGCCATAGACGAGCAGCTCCGGGCGAGCATGGGCAATGTCAAGAGCACCAAGCTTCCCAATGGCATCATCATGAATGTCCTGGATGTGGAGAACTTCGCCCATAAGTTCACCTTCCCCCCGCCGGGAAAGACCTCTGGCGAGGTGCACGACCGACTATGCCAGAAGTACGATGGAAAACCGGTGGTCACCATAGGTTACGGCCCGGATTTCGCAGTGCTGCGCAGCCGGGGGGTGAGGATGAACATCCCCCAGATGGTCAAGGAGCTGATGGAGGAGATCCCCAATGGAGGGGTCTCAGGGGGAGGCCATCTAGTCGTTGGCTCCATCAAGTTCGTGGGCGGGATGAGAAAAGAGGTCCTGGCGAAGCTGGCAGAGAAGATCGCCGCCTGCCCGGTGGAGGAGGTTCCGGTGGAGGCGCAGGCATTGGGTGCAGAGGCGATGTGACTGCCAACTGAAGATACCATCTGCATCTTCTCCCTTTGATCGTCTCCATTTGATCGTTTTCGTTTGATCGTTTTCGTTTGATAGTTATCATTTGATAGTTATCATTTGATAGTTATCGTTTGATAGTTATCGTTTGCCTCTATTTGCTCTGGGTCATTTGATACTCCCTTTATCTTCAAAGGTCCTCTTCACCAGCCCCATGCCCCTGTCTTTAACATAGCTATGCATGACCTCCTGGAGCATAGCTACAAACTGATCCTGGCTGTAGTTGAGCTGCGAGGCCAGCCGCTCCACCACCGGCTCGATGCTCTTGACCTCATCGCTATTGATGCTTCTCAAGACCACTGCAGATAGAGCCATGAGGCGGAGCCCTTCCCCTATCCTGTCCATCTGCACCGCCAGGGCGCCGAGCTGGAAGAGGGCTCCAGCCTCGCCCGGCTTGTCCTCTAACTCCTGATAGGTGCTCAAGGCCTCGCGGAAATGCTCTGCTGCCTTCTCCTTCTCCCCCGCCTGAGAGAGGATCATTCCCAGGCCGTGCAGGCTGGCAGCAGTGCCTTTGCTGTCGCCCAGCTCCCGGGTGATGGCCAGAGCTTGATCCAGCTCCCCAGCTGCCCGGGCCAGCTCTCCCGTCTCCCGGTCAAGATCAGCCAGATTGAAGAGCAGAACAGCTTCCCCCGCCCGGTCGCCCATCTCTCTTGCCAGCTCCAGGGATCTGGCCAGGCTGGGCCGGGCAGAATCGAAATGGCGCCGCATCATATCAATGCCCGCCATCTTCTGCAAAACTGCCGCCTCACCCATCTTATCGCCCAGCTCCTCCAGGATCCGGGCAGCCCTCCCCAGCTTCTCTTTGGCTGCTGAGCCGCTCTTCTGTGCCATATCGATTGAGGCCAGAGCCTGCAGAACTGCCGCCTCACCCCGCCGGTCATTCCGGCTCAGATAGAATTGCTCCGCTTTCTGCAGATTCTCCTCCGCCTGATCGTACTCGCCCTGGCTGAGATTGATCATTCCCAGACCCTGATAGCTGATGGCATTGGGGGCGATATCCAATGCTCTTCTGTACCACCGGACAGCATTCTCCAGATCCATCTGGTTGGAATAGGCCTGGGCGATCCAGTTCATCGTATCCGGCTCCGGCCCATCCCCCTGCTCTTTCCCCTCTTCCTCCTCCCGCTCTGCTATCTCCCGGTTCAATCTGATCAGCTCGCTGTGGTATCCCCGCCGGTCCAGATAGCTGCTGATCCTGAAGGTCACCCTCCTCGCCTCTGCCAGCTCGCCGCCCTGCAGATAATGTCCCCGCGCCTCCAGGAGGGCATCGAGGCGGAGCAATGATAAGTCCTGGCTGCGACCTGCCTCCGCCATCTCTTCCAGAAATGCTCCCGCCCTCTTATGAGCATCCCTCCTCTCCTCCAGGCTCAGCCCCTCTCGAAGGGCGGCGCGGGCGGAGGAATGAACTGCCCACAGCTCACCGGCCTTATGGCAGAGCGAGAGCTCCTCCCAGAGGGGCAGGCTCTCATTTATCCTCTCAGGGCTGCTCATAGCTGCAGCGGCCAATCCCTCCGCGCTCATGGCCACATCATAGACCGCCATCCTCCGCAGTGTAAGAAGCGATTCAGGGCTGAGGCTCTCAAGGAGCCAGGATAGGGGATCGCCCCCGAAGGGCAGACCCTCTGCCAGAGCACTGCGGATCTGCTCCAGCCCAGAGGGATCTCTCTTGTATTGGGCGTAAAGGTCGGCCAGAGCATCAAAAGAGAGCTCACCATTGCGGTATCTTTCGCCTGTCGCCCTATCCTGAAGGACGAACCGCAGGAAGGCCGCCTGGGAGAGCATATCCAGCCTCCAGCTCCTGGCCAGGCGGGGGAGAATGGGAACGTCCGCCGGGGCCTCAGAGCAGGTGATGATCGCCCGGCTGGAACGCAGGCCCTTGACCATTTGCTGAAAAAGCTCGCCCAGATGGGGATCGGAGATCCTGCCCGTCTCCTCCTCCAGGTCGAGGTCATCCCAGAGAATGAGGATGCGGTTGGAGCGGAGAAGCTCCATCAGGGCAGCCAGCCTCTCGCCGGCAGGCAACGCTGAATTCAAGAGCCCATTCGTTCTCTCCCGCCCCTGAAGCTCACTTGCTGCCGCCAACTGCCGGCCTGCCGCCTCCAATAGCCGGGCCGAGCTTATGGGGTTATGGATGCTTCCCCCAAGCGGAATCACAAGATAGCCGGAGGCGGCAAGCATTCTGGCCAGGCGATTGGCAAGAGCGCTCTTTCCTCTGCCAGGCTCGCCAGTGATTATAAGAGTGTTTGATATGCCCTGCCTCAGATCGGGATAGAGGCGGTGCAGATCCCGTCTTCTATTGACAAATCCATCTGCATGCCCCTCTGTCATCCCTGGCATGGGGGGAAGCATTTGATATCCTGCCTCTTCCTCCTCTCTCTCCTTGTGGGGATCAAAGAGGCCTCTTGGCTCCCGGACGAGATAGATGAAAGGATATGCCTGTATCGCTCCCTCCTTTCCATCCTCATCTCCTCCCAGGATTTTTTTCAGAATCTCCCGGCCCCTGCCCCAAATGGCTTCATGCACCGCTAGGCCCTGTGAAAGCGGGGAGATGATCCCCTGAGGGGCAAAGGAGCCATTCCAGGCCACTGCCACAGACAGATCCTCCGCCAGCCTCTGGCAGAGAAGATCCCGGGCTGGATCGGGCCCCCTTCTCCCCCCGCCAAGGATGATGCACTCCACTCCGCCTCCCTCCAGAGCATGGGCTATCTCCTCTGCCGACCGCATATCGGGCTTGCCTGCAGGATCCATGAAGGCGAAGCCCGCCTCCCTTCCAGAGGTGCCGGCGGAGAGATTTGCCTCCCCAGAGAAATATACCAGGTGAGGCTGGAGGGACTTGATGCTCTCCTTGAGCTCCTCGAAGGATGCGGTCTCTCCTATCTGCAGACGAATGTCCAGTCCCTGCACCGCCCGGAGAAGAGACAGATCCTCCTCCTCAAAATGCTGGGGATCGGCGGATAAAAAGAGCATTCTCAGGGGACCGGCTCTCAGCTCATGAGAGGGAAGGAAGGGAGATTGTTGAGGGGGGGACGGTTGAGAGGAGGATGGTTGAGAGGAGGATGGTTGAGAGGGGGATGAGGAAGAGGGACGGGCTCTTTGCACCGGCAGGCGGAGAACAGCAAAATCCTTGAATAGGCCCGCGGTTTGAGCCTTGCCATCAGGAAGGAGGAGAAGCTCCCAGGGGAGTTGCAGAACCTCGGGGATGCTCGATGCCACCAGCAGCCGCCCCCCAGATGGGATCTTTGTGCTTATCTGCTGCCATTCAGGCTGAATAAAGAGGCGGAATAGGCTCTCGCCCAGGAGATGAAGATAGCCATTTTTCCCTCTTTCGCCGCCAGCAAATAATGAGGAATACTGAGCAGATATCTCCCTGATCTCCAGAGTCTGGACTGGAGTGAGCCTTCTGCTCATGACCACCTCACCCTCCACTGCTAAATTAAATTCAAAGGCTTTGGTGGCGGCAGTGCCCGTCTCCCAAACCTCAATCACAATATCCTTTTTCATTTGCTCAACCTCAGCGATTCATCCGTTGGTGGATGTTTGATACCTTCTCATTTTCTGCCCGGGCAGCCTCGTCCCAGGGCTCAAGGCCAAGGTGATTCCCACCAATCCGATGATGTTGGAGCTGCTATCAAAGAGGGAATGCAGGCCGTCTGCGCTCATGCTCAGGGAATTGGTGAGAAGGCCGTAGCTGCCTTTTAGAAGGGCTACTGATAGATTTAGCGTTAATATCATTATCAGAGTACGCCTAACTGTATCATAATAGGCCATCATGCTTGATATAGCCGGATGCGATATATAATTTCTCAGCCACGAGGCTGATGGTTGAATGCCAATCCGTATGGAGGAGCCTTCAACAGTAAAGATCAAGAGATATCAGCACAATCATTTGCTCTGCCTCTTTGCAGATATCTACGCGCGAGATACCTCTACAATTCGAAATATTTAAATAGTAATGAGTGATAATATCTAAATACTGTGATGGTGAAAAAGCAATGGCTATACTGCTAACGGATTTAGGAATGGAGCCGAAGGAAGGAGAAAATATAAAGGGGACGGGCTGGCGTCCTGAGCTTCCTGATTTAAGGGATTATACCCTCCTGAGCAGCGAGGTCGCAGATATTCTCGCCCCCCTCAAGCTTGACAAAGCGGCGGTTTCCACTCTGCCCGCATCGGTTAATCTCGAGAAATGGTGCTCGCCCATTGAGGATCAAGGAGAGCTGGGCTCGTGCACTGCCAATGCTGGCGTGGGGGTCTTTGAGTACTTCGAGAGAAGGGCATTCGGAAACCATATCGACGCCTCCAGGCTGTTCCTTTATAAGGTGACGAGAAACCTGATGCAGGAGACAGGAGATACCGGCGCTTATATCCGTACCACCATGGGGGCAATGGTGTTATTTGGCGTCCCTCCAGAGAGGTACTGGCCATATGATATACCGAAGTTCGATGAAGAGCCCTCTGCCTTCCTCTTCGGTTTTGCAGACAACTACAAAGCCCTCAAGTATGTGAACCTCGACCCACCCAGAACCTCGCCCACCAAGCTTCTTGCCAGCATCAAGACGAATTTGGCTGCGGGCATTCCTGCGATCTTCGGATTCACTGTTTATAACTCGATCAATCAGGCTGCAAAGACCGGCAAGATCCCCTATCCCTGCAAGAATGAAAGGGTCATGGGTGGCCATGCCATCGTCGCCATGGGCTATGATGATAAGATAAAGATCAAGAACAACAATTGTGGCGCAGAGACCACTGGTGCTCTGAGGATCAGAAACTCCTGGGGGGTATCCTGGGGCGATCGTGGATATGGTTGGCTGCCATACGACTATGTCCTAACCGGTCTGGCAGACGACTGGTGGACGCTCATAAAGGGATCCTGGGTCGATTCCGGGCAGTTCGAGTTTGAATAATGGAAAGAACATTTCTTTTTTGTCTTCATCCCTTCTGGTGATCCGATGAATGTGAGACTGAATGAGGATTTTATGCTGTCGCTGGAGTCGAACCCCACTACCGGATATGTCTGGGAGGCGATATTCGATAGCGCCTTTCTGGATCTGAAAAAAAAGGATTTTAAGGCATCTGATGAAAAATCGGTCGGTGCTGGTGGAATGGAGATATTCACCTTCCTTCCGATCAAGGCGGGAAAGACGGAGATCACTATGGTCCGCAAGAGGGCATGGGAGAGCAGCCCCCTGGAGGAGAGATCAATTCCGGTCGAGATCGCAAAATGAAATACAGTCGGAGGGAATGGCATTGAAGGCGGCTGAATAAATGAAAGGCTGAGCTGGAAAGAGCGCCATTTGAGGAATACCACCCTGGTGGATATACTGGCCCTGAGAGACGCTGTTCTTGGAGGCGCCATCCTCGGGATGAGGGGCTCTTAGGCGATCGGTTTAAATATAGTGAGCTTGAACGAAGCTCGGACTGATATTATCTCGGAGGATGTTTATTGGCTAGAAGATCACAGAGAAAGGCTGATAGCAGAAAGGCCAAACAATGGTATAAGATTGTAAGCCCGGAGATGTTCGGCAGAGTTCCCTTTGGGGAGACGATCGCCAACGATCCTGAGAGAATTGTGGGGAGGATCATTGAGACCACCCTAGGAGACCTCACAAACAACTTCTCCAAGCAGAACACCAAGCTCAAGTTCAGGGTGGATCGGGTGGCTGGCGACTCGGCATATACCAAATTCCTGGGCCATGAGATGACCACAGATTATGTGCGCTCACTGGTCAAGAGGAGAACCTCTCGCATCGACACCACAGTAGACGTAACCACCACCGACGGCTACACCGTCCGGATCAAGCCCAGTTGCTTTACAGTGAAGAGGGCCCGGGCCAACCAGGTCAAGTGCATCAGGGATCTCTCAAAGAATGTGGTTGTGGAGAGGTCAAAGAACCTGGACCTGAACCAGCTCATTCAGGATGTTGTGGGTGGAAAGATCTCCCTGGACATTTATAAGGAAGCTAAAATGATCTACCCCCTGAGAAGGGTAGAGGTGCGAAAGACTGAGATCAGGACTGAGCCTGCACTCTCTGGCTCTGGGCCGGTCCCGCCCGCAGCACCATCGGCCTCTTAAACCTGCCTGATCCCATCAAAGCTCACCTGAGTTTACCAATTGGAGCCTTCTGCATCAGCTCGGCGCCTTTCTTGCCACTGGCGAGAGGGGCGCGCTGGCCTGAGAATTCGTCATCTGTACCACAGCCAGCCTTGCTTTTATTCCAACTATAAAATCTTCTATAGAAAAAAATATAATCTATTAATGCCATCATACATCACATGAAGTTGATCGTCATACTGGTGATTTGCTTTGCCCTTCTCTTTTCAGGATGCATGGAACAGGAGAAAAGCAGTGGCAATGGAAGAGATGCCCTTGCCGGATCCTCGGAGCCGGCAGGAGCAGGCAGCCCGGTGAAAATGAAAGTGATCATCACCTCACCTGGCGCTGGACAGATCATCCAAGGCAAAGAGGATATCAGCTTTGATGGTTCTGCTGAGGGCGGTGAAGGAAAGCTGAGCTATGAGTGGAGTTCAAGCATCAATGGAAGGCTCTCCACCAGCCGTTCCTTCAAGTACAATCCCGCAAAGCTGGAGAAGGGCAGGCATGTCATCATCCTCAAGGTGACGGATGAGAGAGGAAGGTCCGGAGAAGGGAGCGTTCAGGTTGAGGTGATGTGAACAGATCCCTTAAGAGCTGATATCTGCCAGCCATCAGAGAGCAGCCCTGGATAGGGATTCCCTGCAATGGCAGGACCCTTTTTCCTCCAGCCCCTGTGCTGCTCGATATATCACCTCCCGGACCTCCTCGCGGCACTTCGCCACCCGTTCAGGGATATCGCTGGCAGAAAAGCCCCCCCTCCCCTTCGATCCGAATTCATTCATATCGGATTCATTCATATCAGATTCCTCCATACCGGATTCCTCCATACCGGCGGCTGGGTTGGTGACAATGCAGATGGAGGCGTAACATAACTCCGCCTCCCGGGCCAAGACCACCTCTGGATATCCGGTCATCCCCACCACATCCCCGAACTGGCGCATCATTCTGATCTGGGCGGGCGACTCCAGATGGGGACCCTCAGCGCAGACATAGACCCCCTCTGAGGTCTTCAGATCAAGCGACTGGGCAGCAGCGAGAAGATGGCCTCTGAGATGGGGGCAATAGGGCTCCCTCAGGTCGATATGCACTGCTCGATCCTCGAAGAATGTGTTGAGCCGGCATTTGGTGAACTCGACAAAGTCATAGGGGAAAAAGATGCTCCCCACAGGCTGGGATGCCATCCCCCCCACGCTGTTGACTGATATGACCCATTTAGCGCCGGTCTTCCTGGCAGCAGAGATGATGGCCCGGTAGTCTATCCTATGGGGCGGCAGGTGTCCAGTGCCATGGCGGGGGATGAAAGCGAGCCTTTGGTTTTTTATCCTGCTGCGGAAGGCAGGAACGGGGCCGTAAGCGGTCTCCACTTCATCGGCTACCCCCTCTAAGGTGAAGCCCACTCCACCGATGACTGCGATTTCTGCATCCATGAGATGAGCTGCTCTTCAAGCTTGAACTACCTTTCCGTATCGGATCTACTCCGGTTACAGCCCCGCCAGCTCGCCAGGATAGAGCCTATATCGGGGGCATGAGGGGAGGGCGGAAGACACCCTTCTCAGTTATCAGGGCAGAGACCAGATCCAGGGGAGTGGCGTCGAATGCCGGATTGTAGACGTCGACCCCCAGGGGGGCGAGGCGCACTCCACCCAATGTGCAGATCTCCTCCGGATCCCGTTCCTCTATGATGATCTCCTCTTCTCCGTTCATCCGGTCGAAGGTGGAAAGGGGTGCAGCCACATAGAAGGGAATCTTATGGTGTTTGGCCAGGACGGCATGATTATATGTCCCGATCTTATTGAAGACCGCATCCCTGGTGATCCGGTCAGCGCCCACGATGACCTTATCGATCCTGGCTTTGCGCATCAGGCTGCCGGACATGCTCTCGCAGATAAGGGTTACAGGTATTCCATCCTCCTTCAGCTCCCAGGCGGTCAGGCGGGAGCCCTGGTGCAGAGGGCGGGTCTCGCAGGCGAATACCTGGACCCTCTTCCCCAATTCTGCTGCAGAGCGCACAACTCCCAGAGCAGTTCCCCAGCCCACGCAGGCCAGCCTTCCGGCATTGCAATGGGTGAGGATGGTCTCTCCATCCTCCAGGAGCTTTGCTCCATTCCGTCCGATGGCATGATTGATGCGAATATCCTCTTCTGCGATCTCTTCTGCCGACCTCAAGGCCCTCTCGCGGATCTCATCGATGCTCTCTCCCTCCGATGCCTCCCGCAGGGCTCTGTCCACCCCCCAGGAGAGGTTGATTGCTGTGGGCCGGGAGCGGCGGATCATATCAGCGGCCACCTCCAGCTCGGCGATCATATCAAAAGCGTTGCCGGCATGGGATCTCTCAGCGGCCAGGGCGATGCTGTAGGCCCCGGCGGCACCCAGAGCCGGGGCACCGCGAACGGACAGGGACTTGATGGCGGCCACCAGTTGCCTTATGCTCTCGATCTTCAGGGGAATGTACCTCTCAGGAAGCTGGGTCTGATCGATAAGCCAGAGGCCTTCGTCCCACCAGATGGTTCTGGGCTCGGTCGAATGCAAAGGAAGTTCACCAATAGATAATAGTCATACTGATATTATTATTTTTTGCTTGACCTGGCTTTGGTGAAGGAGGCGGAAGGGAGCCGGACGGGCGGTTGAGCGGAAGCCATAACTGTCAGTCGGTCTGAGATGACTTTCTGCCCAAAAGCTGCCGGAGACTTTGATTCCGCCGAGATGCAATTATTAAAGACTCATAAAATTAAACTGCACGCGGCCATCCCATCCTAAAGGGATGGGGTATGCTTCGGGCCGCGCGCCCAGGTTGGCCGGATTTCAGAAACAACTGAAGCTCCGGCTTCCTGGATATGATCATAAGAATAATTGCGTATCTGCATTCGATTGCACGATGGCCCTGCTAATCGATCTCAATAAAACATGAAATCCAGGCGAGGGTTCACTTCATCCCCAACCTAAAGGATGGAGAATTCGTGACCCTCCGCGCTCCCGTAGCATTAAATAGCATTAGTGTGTATTGTGGGGAAGCGTACAAAGATGACAGAACTTGATAGTCTTTCATTGGAAAAAAAATTATCTGATCGTTTGGTATCTCTAGTTGATATTGTCTTTGGCGTTGTATTTGGATTGAGTATCCCTACCGTTTTTGGTATCGACACGAATATAACAATTCCTAATAGTTGGGTCAATATCCTTACCATTTCCAATTATATATTTACCATTTCCAATTTCGCCCTATTTGTTGCATACATTTCAATCATACTGAGTTGGATCGGCTATCATAAAACAATGGAGCAATATCCATTTAAGATTGGCATCGGGGGATCGAGGCGGTTCTTCATGGACCTCGCAATCGTATTTTTATATGCAGCACTCATATACACCAGGAGTAATACTTTGCTTTATTTAGCCATTTTTCCAATAATATATTTTTTCTATTGGGCATGGGATGTGATGTTGAACCACGAATATAAAACGCATGTTACATCAACAAGAACCACATTTAAATATTTTATGATATTTTTAATAACCTGTACAATTTATTGGTATATTGGTGCAACATATTCCGTAGCTTGGATCTTCTTGATTGTTACCCTCATATTAAACTTAGCGTTTAGATATGAAAAGGGAACTTGGAGGCATAATTAATTAAAATTATGTCTTATCTTTTATAGCCCACATCCCGCATGTGTAACCTCTAACTCTTGTCAATTTTCCCGATAACGATTTTCTGCAAAATCGCATAAATGCGATCACTTTGTTTTTGGCCAAAGTTGTATCATATGATAATTATAGTTTTTGTATCTCAAATGACGTCTTGGCATGCTGCGCCCGGGCCAGGGAGGCCTGCCCCAAATGCAGCACCAGGCTTGAGCTTCCCAGCAACTTGCCGAAGGCCAGAGGTCATGAACAGAATTTTTGAGAATCCGACGGCAGCTACGGGATCAAAGGGGGAACAGCTTCTCGCCTTCCGGAGAGTCAGGGACGAGATGGCGGACTGGATAGCTCATACCTTCGGGAGTTGATGCGGGGATATCCTTTGCCCCATCCTATCCGTGTCATCCCTTTTTCGATTGTTTATGCCGCCAGCTTGGCCGGGGAGACGGCAACCATGGCTATTGAATAGTGGGTGCCTGATGGGAAATTGAGATATTGTTCAAGGAACTCAATAGCAAGTATGAGCTAGATGTGGTTCCTGCGACTAATCCGCAAGTGATTGAAGCCTTTTTCTGGATCGCTATACTCACACTGCTTATAAGCAGGCGAATTTATATAATTATACTTGGACTCAATCCCAGGGCAAATGAGGTGCGGTTCACCCAAATAACAATGTGTAGTCCCGAAGACATTTAAGACTACACAGATGTCGGTTTAGCTCTTGATGAATGTGCTCCCAGCATTGTCGCCGCCGCGAGACTGAAGACGAGATTGAGGGGCTCATGAAAAAGGCAAAAGAATCCCGTCTCTAGGCCGGAGGGGAAGAACTACCCATCCCGGAGCCCACAATTAACGTTCGAAGGCGTCCTGAGCTGGCCGAGGCTGTTGATTAGGAGCTTTATCAATGGATAGAAAGTCATTCCGGTTACAGTATATATGAGCTTATGAGCTGGCAAAGTCCATAAGCTGGTCCCATGGCAAAGTCTACTCTTCCGAAAAGCGGCTGGAGCGTGACGGACTGATAAAGATCGAGAAGGACATCAGAAATGGGCGTTCCGTTTCGATAGTGACCTATAAGAAATGGCAGGAATTTTTCACGATCGAGGAATTGGAGGAGATGAAAAAAGCCCGAGTTCATGGACGAGGTCGAGGCAATAGTCAAGGGCAAACGATAGCTTGCCTGAATTGGACAGATCTATCATTCTCCTATCATCATGCTCCTATGGCTCTCTCCATGAAGCTACATCCACTCATAATGCCTCAAAACCTCAGGCACAAACTCGTATAGGAGGCTGTTTTCCGCATACCCGAAGAACAGACATCCTGGGCAGGATCCAGCGATCTCCTCCCTTCCCTTCTTTGAGGCCCGCCATGCCTCCGCTAATCCATCTTTCACATTGGCCAGGGGCTGGCTGTGCACCCGGCAGTTCTCGATGCTTCCGTCGGACGCAACATGGAGGATGATCTCGCTGGCATGACACCTGAACCGGGGCTGCAGATGGGATATCATCTCCAGGTAGGTCAGGGAGTTGATGATCGGTGCACCAGCTCTCTTCAGATCCATCAATCCGTTCACTGCCTCTTCATATCCGGATCGATCCCGAATCCCCAGATCCCTCCAGACGGAGTCAGAGATCCCAGCAGACTCATGCAATGGCTCAAAGGAGATCCAGGTGCCAAGCCTCTCTGCCAGATGGACCAGATCCTCCAGCTCGCTCACATTTTTGCTGCTTATAACACAGTTGATCAGAATCTCGTGGCCCGCCCTCTTTGCCGCCCTGATCCCGGCCAGGATGTTATCCAGCTCCACTCCCCGCAGCTCTTTGTAGCTCCTGATACCGTCCACAGAGACGGAGAGATAATCAAGATCAGAAAGCTCATCCGCCCTTCTGGCCAGGAGAAGGCCGTTGGTGACCAGGCTGGTGATGAGGCCGCGGGATTTGGCGTATCTTAAAATCCGGGGCAGATCCTCCCGCAGCAGGGGCTCGACAGTCCAGGCATTATAGACTCCAATGCCAAAGGAGCTTGCCTCATCCAGCATCCTGAAGATCTCCTTTTGGCTCATCTCCCCTGCGGGATGCTTCCAGTACTGGCAAAAGGAGCATCTGAGATTGCAGCGGGCGTTAACCCCATGGGAGAGGACATAGGGCCTTCTTCTGACTCTCATCTGCCACAGAGCCCTGGCCGCCAGCCGGGGGGAGAACGATCTCATGATAATGGTTCTCGGACAAGGGAGCGCTCCAGCCTGGCGAAAACCCTTCCCAAAACCTCATTGATGGTGGGATGGATGATCTGAGAGCTCATTGCAGTTGCCAGGTCCTGGCGGTCGGTGTTCATCAGATATACCACCTGCTGGATCAGCTCCGGAGCGGAGGGGCCGATGATCCTCGCCCCCAGGATCTTTCCCGTCTCCTCCTCCAGGATCATCTTGACAAAGCCCCGTTCCTCAGCCATGGCCACTCCCTTGGCCGAATCGGTATACTTCGCCCTTTCCACCAGCACCTTCAGGCCTTTGGCTGCTGCCTCCTCCTCCTTCATGCCCACACCGGCTACAGTAGGATGGGAGAATACAGCATAAGGAACAGCATGATAGTCTGCTGCTATCCAGCCGGACTCATCCCTCGCCTGGAGGATGTTGTGGGCCACAGTGCGGGCCTCATAGTTGGCGGTGTGGCGGAACATGTGCTTGCCAGTGGCATCGCCCAGAGCCCAGATGCCCTCCTTGCTGGTCCTCAGGTATTCATCCACCTTGATCCATCCTCCCCGGTCGGTCTCCACCCCTGTCCCCTCTGGATGGAGAAGATCGGAATTGGAGCGGCGGCCAGCGGCAAGGAGGACCTCCTCCCCCTCAAACTGCTTGATCTGGCCATCTTTGGCCTCTCTTGCCGAGACGACCTTGCCTTTCCCGCTTCTCTCGACCATCAGGACCTCATGGCCGGTGAGGACCCGGCAGTAGCGGGAGAGGCTCTCATGCAGCCGTTCTGAGACCTCTGGATCTTCGTTGCCCAGGAGCCGGGGGCCACGCCCCAGGATGGTGACCTCAGTTCCCATGGCAGAGAAGAAGTGGCCGTACTCGCAGCCAATATAGCCTCCTCCAATGATGATCAGGCTTTTGGGGGGCTCTTTCAGCTCCAGAAGAGACACATTGTCCAGATATCCCGATTCCTCCAGGCCGGGGATGGGCGGAACAAGGGAGCGAGAACCGCTGGCGATGACAAACTGGGGGGCGGTGATGGTCTTCGATCCCACCTTAAGGATATAATCCTCGATGAACTCTGCCTTCTCATCATAATAGGTGAGATTGCTCCTGGAGCTGATGGTCTCTTCCATATGAGCCCGCCCCCCATCCACCACCTGATGCATCCTTCTCATGATCATAGAAAAATCGATTTTATCGATCCTGGCGTGCACCCCCACCGCCTCCGCCTCCTGGATGCTCCTGATCATGTCCGCCGGATGGATGAGCATCTTGGAGGGGATGCAGCCGTTGTTCAGGCAGGTCCCGCCCATCGGGCCCTGGTCTACCAATGCCGTCCTTCTTCCCGCGCGAGCTGCTTGAGCTGCCACCAGTGCCCCAGCGCCCGAGCCGATGACTATGAGATCAAATTTTTCCATGCTGTTCATGATATCGGATACTAAATGGCGCTGATCGCTTAAAAATATGAGCCAATCTAAGCGATATAGGAGGTGCTGGAGCGGTCGAAGCCCGCCACCAGCTCGATTCCCTCATCGTCCGCCTTCCAGGATACATGGGGATAGGTGAGATGCTTGATGAACCCAGATGTGCTGGCTGCGATCTGGGTTGCCAGATGCTCCTCGCCCAGAGCCTCCCTGCTGATCCGATAGACCATTCTCTTCACCTCAGACTCGTCCAGATAGCCCAGGGAGTGGATGTACTCATGCAGGAGAACATGGAATGCATAGGGCTTGTAAAGCTCGGGGCGGGTCTCCATAATCCTCTGCAGTGGTATCTTGTTCAGGACAATGACATTGGAGCCTGTGGTGAAGAAGCCACCCAGAAAGCCCTGGGGATCATTTCCCAGGTTTGCCATGCCCAGCATCAATCCGCCCCTACATTTGCCCATGCTCTTTTCTACCAGGGCCTTTACCACCTCGAATATGTCCGCCAGGGATCTTGCCTCATCCAGGCGGCCGATGTAATCAGTTCTCATTTCAAGCCACTATGTGGCTACGTCTAAGTATATAATAGTAACCTAAGGTTAGTATAAATCCGGGTCAGTCTGGATGAGGTCAGTCTGGATGGGAGGTCAGACTGGATGAGAGATCAGACTGGATGGGAGGTCAGACTGGATGGGAGGTCAGACTGGATGGGAGGTCAGACTGGATGGGAGGTCAGACTGGATGGGAGGTCAGACTGGATGGGAGGTCAGACTGGATGGGAGGTCAGACTGGATCATTCTTCAAGAGTGGCCTCCCATCAGCCCTTCAATGAGGTCTCTGCAAGAGCAGATCCTCCTTCAGCTTGGTCCTGATGCAATAGACCCTTCTCCAGGCCGATCTCCATCCAGGCCCAGGCCCAGATGACCGCCTCAAAGGCTCTGATCAGATCATCCTGTTCCAGAAAATAGTAAGAATCAGATAGATAGGCGGAGATGTTCTCCAGCATATCTTCATCCCCGGATAGCTGCTCGAAGAGAGACTCTCCCCTCTCCCGCCACTTAGCAGTCTCGTTTAAAAGGTCAGCTTCCAGGTTCCTCTTTCTACCATCCGGGCCTTCCATTGTATCATCTCTATCTTCTGCTCTCTATGACCTCAGAGACCCGGCCATCTTCCACCTTGACTCTGACCATTGTCTTCAGCTCATAGCCCTGGGCTCTCAGCCGCTCTGCGCCATCACCTCTCTCCACCACAATCACCACATCCATCACCTCTGCCCCGGCCATCTTGAGCGAGTCCAGTGTGGCCTTGAGGGTTCCGCCAGTGCTGATCACATCATCGACCACAATCACTCTATCCCCCTTCTTTATGCCATTCAAGAAGAGCTGAGACCTGGAGTAGCCGGTAGCCTTATCTATCTCGATCTCATTCGGCAGGCCGTATTTACGCTTTCTGATAATCACCAGGGGAATATCGCAGAGAATGGAAAGCACTATGCCAATGGGAATTCCCATCGCCTCAACTGTCACAATCTTGTCCACATCCAGATTGGCGATCCGCACAATGTTAGCCGTGACCTCCCGGATCAGATCCGGCCTGATCTCAGGAACGCCGTCTGTGATTGGATGAATGAAGTAATCATACCCTCCCCGCTTGAATACCGGGGCCTCCAGCAATGATCTCCTAAGCCTATCCAGCATATTCGGGCCTATGCGTTACACCATCTTATATTTTTTCGATCTGAGGGTTGAATAAGGCTATGCGCCGTCCAGCTTCACCAGAGGGTCCCGGCAACCGCATAGGGCAAAGGCCTCCTCCCTCTCAATGCAGGTGGAGCAGGAGCGGCAGGGCTTATCCATTCCCAGATAGCATGACCAGGTGAGCTCATAGGGAACCTGCAGCTCAAGGCCCATCCTCACGATCTCTGCCTTGGTCATATCCAAAAAGGGTGCTCGCAGTTGGACGGGATGCCAGGCTGTGCCCAGCCTTATGGCGGGCTTGAGGGCATCAACGAACTCCGGCCGGCAGTCGGGATAGATCGTCAGATCATTCCTGTGAGCAGCATAAAACAGCTCCGGGATTCTCTGGGCCTCGGCATAACCCGCAGCCACAGAGAGCATTATCATATTTCTGTTTGGCACTACAGTCTGCCTGGCAGACTCCTCAGTATAAAGACCTCTGGGAACCTCCCCCTTCCCCAGGAGTGCGCTTTGCCCCAGAAATGCAGCCAGAGAGGAGAGATCGATGATGTGGTGGGTGATATCCAGCCTGGAGGTGATGACTCTTGCGCACTCTATCTCCTTTTTATGCCTCTGGGCATAGTTGAAGGTGAGGGCATCAACCTGATAGCCATCGGCCAGCAATCTGTAGAGCAATGTGCTCGAATCCAGACCACCGGAGTATATTAAAACCGCCTTCATTTCATTCCTATCTCCCTTTTCTTGAGCATAAGACTGCCATCCAGGTGCCCTAGCCGGCCACATCCTGAGCAAGAGGAGCTACCAGCACCTTGTCCACCCGGCGCTCATCCATATCCACGACCTCGAAGCGATATCCACCCCATTCGAATTTGTCCCCTGTGACAGGGATCTTCTCCAGGTGGGTCATCATGAAACCGCCCATGGTCTGATAGGTTCCATCATCCTCATCAGGGAGCCTCTCGATGCCCAGCTTATCTTTGAATTCGCTCACAAGCATAACCCCGTCTACCAGCCAGGAGCCGTCGCTTCTGCGCAGGATCTGGGGCTCGCTCAGCTCATGGATATGGGGGATATCTCCCACCAGCCCCTCCAGAAGATCCACCAGCGCCACCACCCCCTGCACTGTGCCATACTCATCCAGCACAATGGCCAGATGGATTCCCGTCTGCTTGAACTTCTCCAGCACCTTCAAAGCCCTCATGCTCTCCGGGACAAATAGGGGTGGCAGCAGCAATGGCCTCAGATCGATCGGCTTTCTATTGAGCTCGCAGTTCAGAACATCCTTGGACTGGATCACTCCCAGAACATTATCCAGCTTCCTGCTGCAGACCGGAAAGATGGTGTACGGCACACTGGCAGCCTTCCTTTGGATCTCCTGGAGGCTCTCATGAACGTCAAGCCAGACTATCTTTCCCCTGGGGGTCATAATGGAGCTGACCTTTCTCTCTCCCAATGAGAAGACCCTCTCCACTATGTCCTGCTCATCCTCCTCGATCACCCCGGCCATTGTCCCCCGGTCTATCATGATCTTTATCTCTTCTTCTGTCACCTCCGGCTCGGCATTGGAATTGATCCCCAGGGCCTGGAGGACAAACTCTGTGGATTTGCTCAGGAGAAGAACCACCGGGGATGCAATCCTGGAAAAAGTGCTCAACGGAGATGCCGACCAGGATGCAATTCGCTCCGGATTGGAGAGGGCGATCCTCTTTGGCACCAGCTCTCCTATGACCAGATTGACGAAGGTAATAGACAGGACTACCAAAGCCAGAGCAATTCCATGGCTGTAATGGGTCAGAGCGGGAAAAATTATGAGCAGATATCCAGCCACCTCATCGGATATTGTCGCTCCTCCAAAGGCCCCGGTAAGTGTGGCTATCAGAGTCATCCCTGTCTGAGCGGAGGAGAGAAACAGATTGGGGTTGTCTGCCAGCTCCAGAGCGATGCTGGCACCCTTATCCCCCTGATCTGCCATCTGGCGGAGCCTGGTCTTTCGCGATAAGACGACTGCCATCTCCGCCATGGAGAAGGCGCCATTTGCCAGTATAAGAATGATGATGACTAAGATCTCATGCAACATGGGCTAATACCCTTCCATGATAGTGCGTCCGGTCTATTCATGATTTGTATAATTCCCCGAGATCATGAGCTGATTCTCTCATCTTGACAGGACTGGATATCTGATGGTTATTTATAACTTACCTGAACAGAGGGCCAATCCCCCGAGGGCGGACCGGTTGTATTGGTATCGAAGATCTACATGGAAAAATAAAAAGGAGAAATAAAAGTTAAAAATAATAAAAATAAAAAGGGCCGATTTATTTGAGATCGGCGGTGCAGTACTTGCATTTGGTCGCTGTCTTGGCGATGCTCTCTTTGCAGTACGGGCATTCCTTGGTGGTAGGATCAGCAGGCGCCGGTGCTTTCTTCAGAGCATTTATCTGTCGCACCAGCATGAACACGGCAAAAGCCACTATGATAAAGCTGATTACTGCATTTATGAATAGACCATAATTGAGAGTGGGAGCAGATACCGCCTGCGCCTCTGCCAGGCTGGCGTAGGTCTTTCCATCAAGAGCCACGAACATGTCGGCGAAGTTTATCCCTCCGGTCAGCATGCCAATTGGCGGCATAATAATATCATTCACAAGCGAATTGACTATGCTGCCGAATGCTGCCCCAATGATTATGCCCACCGCCATATCCACAGCATTGCCCTTCACTGCGAATTCCTTAAATTCGCTAATAATTCCCATAGAGAATCACTCCAATAGATGAAACACTATATTGTTTCCTCCTCTTAAGATATAAATCCTTTTGGACAAAACTGATGTTGATTTCTGAATTGCCGGAAAGGCCAAGTAGAAAGAGGGACCATATGATGGCAATGAAAGAGTACACCCGTGAAGGGCTGACAGTGCAATGGAATCCGGAAAAGTGCATACATGCGCAGGAATGCATAAAGGGACTGCCTGGTGTCTTCAACCGCGATAGCAAACCCTGGATAGATATGCGGGGCGCAAGCCTGGAGGAGATCATGAGGGTGATAGACCGCTGCCCTTCCGGTGCTTTGAGCTACAAACAAAGAAAGCCCCCGCTCGAGGAGGAGGGGCCCCAGCCCGGGGTAGGGGATGTATCAGATGGTACATATGCCTCCATCAAGGTGGTGAAGAGTGGCCCTCTGCTGGTGGAAGGGAAGTGCCGCCTGCTCAATTCCAGTGGCGATGAGGTAGCACGGGAGGGGGTCTATGCCCTGTGCAGATGCGGAGCCTCCAGGAAAAAGCCATTCTGCGATGGAAGCCATATCAATGCGGACTTCGATGATGCAGAGAGAGGCCGGGGATGAGATGGCTCCGGCAGGCTATTTCCACCCTACCAGCCGAACCGGAATCTGCATCTGCTGCCACCCTGACAGATCCTCTCCCTCCTCTCGAACCCTATCTCTTTGTCCTCCCCCTCAATGCCCTTCGGGCTGAACTCCTGCGCCCAGACCTGGTTTTCCGCCAGGCAGATGACCTCGCTCACCCTCTCTGAGAGCCCTTCTCTGCCTGAGCGGAGCATGATATCATGCCAGGGACAGCGCCGGATCTCCACTGTAAATCCGTCCTCCTCTGGTTCCAGATCGTAATCGAACTCCTCCAGAGCCAGACGGGTGGCAATAGCCTCCTTCAGCCCGTCAAGTCCATAATCCAGATTCAGCATAGACTTGATGCTCCGGGCCTGGATCTTGGGCAGGACCCGCCAGACCGCCTCGTCCAGCTCCAGCGCCTCATCAAATCCATGCTTCTTCTCGATCATCATGAACCAGAGGCCGTCCACCGCCCGGTAGGAACGGCGGAAGTACTCCGTCTTATCCATCTCTGTCAAATCCTTCATGTTACCCGCTCCCTTGCTTTCCTGCAGTTGAAGCTCTGCTCCCCGTTCTCCGGCTGGCCTTGAGAATTCCTTTGCAGGACTCCATAGAACGACGGCATCTTTCGGCACATTTCCTCATTTCTGCGGATTCTGGGTCATTTTCTGCCTCAAGCTCCAGGGAAAGAGCCTCAAAGATCCTGGTGGCCTTTTTATAGGCTCGAAGAGCCTTTCTGCCCCATTTCTCCCGATCCTCCACCTCAGAGATGGTGATGTAAGCATAAGCCAGGTCTCTTAAGATCTCAGCATGCTCTCCTGGCGCCAGATCGGCAGTGTAATACTCCATGGCCACACTGTAGGCATCAATCGCCTTCCGGCAGTTATCCACCTTGTCCACTGCCTCTGCCAGGGTGATGAAGCTGTATCCCAGGCTCTTATGAGCATCAGCATGCTCTGCCGGGCTATGCCCCTCATAGATCCGGATAGCCGCCCGGCAGGCATCAATTGCCAGGCGGCAGTTCTCCACCTTATCTTCGACCTCTGCCAAAGCGGAATACGCCGACCAGAGAAGGAGCTGCGCTTCAGCATGCTCATGGGGATGTTCCCTCGCAGTGAAGAAGGCCAGAGCTTCTATTGCAGCCTGTGCCCCTCTCCTGCAGTCCTCTGCCTTGGCCTCAACTGAGTCTTCCGTATCTGCGAGCATGCTGTATGTGATGGCCAGCTCCTTCTGGCAGGAGGCAAAATCCCAGGGTTGATCTTTCGCAGAATAGACTGCCAGCCTCTTCTGGCAGGCCTCCAGGGCCAATAGACAGCTCTCAGCCCGGCATTCGGTCTCCCCCAGGGTGAGGTAGCTCAGCCATAGAATTCTCTGCGCCTCAGCATAGCCTCCTGGGGAGCTCTCCTGGCTGGAAATGCTCAAAGCCTCTTGAGCAGCGCGAATGGCCTTCAAACAGTTATCAGAGCGATCCAGGACCTGGGCTCGGAGCAGATAAGCGCTTCCCAAATTGTTTAAGGTGGCTGCATGGAGGGTCGGATTCTGCCTGCTCTTGTAGACTGCAAGAGCATTCCCGAAGGCCTCCAGGGCAAGGTCGCAGTTCTCCAGACTCTCTACCTCCTCAGCCAGGGCAAGGAGGGCACTGCCCAGGTTGTTCTGGGTTGCAGCATATGCCAGCGGCATATTCTCCACTGTCCGGATGAGAAGAGCCTCGCGACATGCCTGAATGGACTGATTGCAGAGCTCTATTCTGGCCTCTCCCCCCTCTACCTCTCCCCTCTCTACCTCTCCTCCCTCTACCTCTCTCCTTTCGGCCTCCTCATCCTCTATCACTCTCTCTTCGCCCTCTTTCTCCTCTACCTCTCTCCCCTCTCCCTCCCGCACATCGATCGCTCTATCCTCGCCCCTCCTCTCTCCGCCTCCTCCCTCCAGGGCATCGGAGAGAGCGAGATAGGCTATAGCCAGATTGTTCTTGATCAGGGCGAACTCCTCTGGAAAGCGATCGAGCTTATAGACCATCAGAGCCTCCTGGTAGGAGGCAATGGCCTGCCTGCAGTCATCTGCCCGATCTAGGGGTCTGTTCGCGATCTGAGCGCGGGTCAGATATGCGCTGCCCAGGTTTGCCATCGCTCTTGCGAACGCTCGAGGATGATCTTTTGAGTTGTAGACATTGAGAGCATCTTTGCCAGCCTCAATTGCCTGCTGGCTGTTAGCCATCCCCTCCTCCAGTTCGGCCAGCTTTCGATAGGCAATGCAGAGCTCATCCTGAAGGGAGGCGTAGTCCAAGGGGTAGATCGATCTGGAGAAGATGGTCAGGGCCTCCTGCCAGAGACTGATGGCCTGCTTTAGGCATTCTTTTCGATCAAAAAGATCGGAAAAGTTCATATAAGCAAATCCCAGGCTTTTCATTGTCCGGGCACGAAGATAGGGGTAGCTTTCCCGGGTATAGGCCACAAGTGCCTTTTTATAGGCTTGAATGGCACGATCGCAGCTCTGTAAATCATTATTTTCTATGAATATCCCAAGGCAATTGTCGCCTATCTTTCGGTATATATTGCTCTCCTGCACTGGGTCCATCTTGAAGGCCAGCATCCTCTCGCATATCTCCAGAGCCTTTTCATACTCTGCGATGCCATCAGCATCAATCGATCTTGTTCTTTTAATGCCGCTCAACCTCTTTGAATTTTGGATGATATCAATCATAAATGCTGCTACATTTATCCTTCGCTTTTTGGAAGAGTCATTCGCCGCCGGGTATAATTCATACTAATTTAATATACCAATAAAGTTAAATATAATGAGGTGTGATTAGATTGATGAGATAATAAAAAGGCCTCCTAATTATCGTATAAAATGCAAAGGAGCGGTATTTCAAGTCCTATCCTCCTCCTTGAAATTCCGCTTCTTCTTAAATGGTCGCTATCTTTCAAAAGCAAAGGCGGTATTAGTGATATTATGAATCTTTATTCTTCCTTTGTACTCCTGTCTCTGGTAAGGCCCAAGCATCTTGATTTCATCAAGTAGGATCTGAGCCACAAAGGTGCGAGATGCGAAAGATGGCATCTCCAGGCTCTTGCACAGAAAATGAGAAAGAGCCCAAAGCCTCTGCCGGGAATGATGATCAGGCACGCATAGAAGCCACTGCAAAAGGCAGAATATCAAGCAATGTTATGGCTATTATTAATCCTATCCAGTAGAAGGGTTTATTGAAGTACCACGTCCTTTTTCCTCGCGCATAGACATAAACAAGGTAGGGGAACAGGGGGACAATTGAGAGCAAAGGATGAGGCTCAACAAAAAGAACATAGGTGAAGATATAACCTTGGACAAGCAGGCAGGCTACGCATGTCAGGCCGACCTTGGCTTGGTTATTGAGTCTCATATCTACTGCAAGTCGCTTTAGATTGATAAGCTTTTCAGATCATTGCAGGACATGGGCAGATGCATCCAGAAGCCCTCTTCCGGGATAATGATGGCCCTGGAATCAAAAGAGATCTCAGTGCGCCCATTGAAACCGCCATGCCTGGCCGGGCACCCCATGAGGCTTGAAAATGAGCCATGGCATGGAAGGCATTCTCGAAGATGACAATCGAATGCAGGAGAGATTGCATCGATATGCTTGCAGTCTATTTTCATCAAACGCTATTGAATGCCTGGGTAAGAGCAGCAGCCTGCACAGTATAAATCAATATACCATAAAGTATATATGTGTAAGAACTAATTATGGGGCTATGCCAAAGACTACCTTGACTTTATCAGAACCAGTCGCAAAAGCCTTGAAGATCTATACTGTTCAAACTAAAAGCAGCATGCGTGCTCAAAGCCAGGTGATCGAAGAGGCGTTAAGAGAGTTCTTTCAGAATCGTGGAATTGAAATCGAGGAGTAGTCACTTCTGCACCGCTTCTATCCATAATTCTATTAATTCTCGAAATCCTCATACTCAGACCGGCCATATGCATATCCGCTGATGCGCGAACAGATCGGATATGCAGTATAGTGTTGATAGCAATGATGACGACCAGAAGCGTGAGCAATGGAAGCATGGCGCATGGCAGCAAGTGTGAAAAAATAAATATATTATCAACAGATGAACGCTTCTGCCCTGGACCCTACTTTTTTCTTTTTCTTAATACATGGCATTATTCTGATCCCGCTTTGTTGCTTTCTGCTTTGCTGCTTCTCGCTTTGCCGCTTCCCGCTTTGCGAAATAATGCTGATGATATTCCTCCGCTTCATAAAAATCAGATGCAGGAACGATCTGAGTGACAGATCTTCTTGGATAGGCACCAGATCTATCGAATTCATCCCGTGATTCCTCTGCTGCTGCCTTTTGCTCATCATTGTGGTAGAATATGGCCGATCGATATTGGGTGCCTATATCAGGTCCCTGGCGGTTGGGTGTGGTGGGATTATGCATTCTCCAGAATAAGCTGAGCAGTTCTCTGTAGGATACGATCTGGGGATCGTACTCTATCTGCACAGCCTCTGCATGGCCTGTAGTCCCGGTGCAAACCTGATCATAGGATGGATGAGGGACTGTTCCTCCTGTGTATCCCACAGTTGTCCGAAGCACTCCGCGGATCTGCTGGAAGAGCGCCTCCACTCCCCAAAAGCAGCCGGCGGCGAAGGTGGCAATCTCATAGCCCTGATCGGCTCTCCCGGAAGCCTCCCTCTGCCCGCCCCGGGGCTCATCCTCCTGGAAGAGGGGCCGGTATTCTCCATATCCTTCCTTTTCCAGATCCTCCACTGGTATAAAACGCAGGGAGGCAGAGTTGATACAGTAGCGCAGACCCGTCGGATCGGGGCCGTCATCGAATACATGGCCCAAATGGGAGTTGGCCTCTTTGCTGCGAACCTCAATCCGCCTCATATTATAACTGGTATCGACTCTCTCTTCTATGCTCCCCTCTTTCAGCGGCTTTGCGAAGCTCGGCCATCCTGTCCCGGAATCGAATTTATCCTTTGAGCTGAATAAGGGCTCTCCCGAGACCACATCCACATAGATGCCAGGCCTTTTATTGTTCCAGAATTCGTTCTGGAAGGGGGGTTCAGTGCCGCCCTCCTGGGTGACATGATACTGCAGGGGCGTCAGTCTCTTCTTGGAGACTGCTTTGGAATCCTGGGAGGCATCTTCTCTTCTCATAAGCTTATTATCGTCCAGGATATTGTTTATAGATTTCCGGCTGTACGGCTGTCAATCATGAGCTGTCTCTCAAGTCCCTCTGTGAATCCCTGCGAATCTCCATGCGAGTCTCTTTGGGATCCTTCTCCTCAGCAGCTCGATCCGGACGGCCGCCTCCTAGCACGAGGGTAATTCACCTGTATCCCAGAAAGCTGGACGCTATAACGAACATCGCATGAGACCAGAGCAAGGGAGAGACTGAGATCTGAATGCCATTGTCGAAAATCTGCTCTGGGATATGTCCGTCCGTCCTTTCAATGACCCAGTCGTAAAACTGCTTCGCTCTTCTAGTATCGCCTCTTTGGATCCAATATATAGAGAGCCAGAAGTTGAGGATCGGCCAGGCACCAGCTCCTTTCTTTCGGTGCATCCCTTCGAACATCCAGCCATCGTACTCGTCATGCTCGTAGCGGTGCACCCCGCCATCAACAACGAGACGGCTTTCGATCTCTTTGACAGTGGAGACTATTTCGGGGGCATCGGCCTCGTATATCGCAAATGGATAGACGAGGGCCAAGACTGAGGCATCGATCCGCTTGTCAATCAGCTTTCCAAAGGAGCGGACAAAATGGTCATCAATGAAGTGCTCGTCCAGTCTCATTCTCATCTCTTCGGCAACTTCCCACCACTTATCAGCCTCTTCGGGGATCATTTCACCTGCGCATTTGAGCCCTCTTATGCAAGCGGCAAGAGAGTAAGTGAAGTTCTCTGCAAGGTCTGGAAAAGCAAGCCTCTCCTCCCAAAGATCGGTTGCCACCAGATCGAAGCAGTCTGCATTCCAGATCCGTGCAAGCCCATCAGCTCCTTTTTTTATGAGGCCCTCGAATTTCCTGGCATCTTCAAGGTTGTCTTGATAGTGGTGCCACAGGGCGAAAAGGACGGATCCTGTCTGATCGGGTTGGAAGCCATTATGAGCCTTGAGCCCATTCACATAATACTTTCCAAAAAACAGGCCCGAATCCCTGAAACCCTCCGCCCTCTTAAGACACCAGTTAAAAAAATTTTCTTGGACGTTTTCAAGCCCTAGTATATCAGATGCGATTGATATGTATGAGCCGTCCCTGGGCCAAACATAGAAATAGTTTTTAGCCTCTGAAGAATAATAATTTTTAAATGAATTGGCGGCGACTATCGCTCCGTTTTCCAGACATCCGTCGGCGATTACTTCCATTGAAATCTCCAATAAATTCTTAATCTGAAGCATCTTTGAATATCTCCAATTGGATCAACTGGATGGTGTGCCCGCGCAACACATGGGGGATCCCGAGATGCTAGCTGTTTCCATCTCGAACTTGGCCGCTCCAAACGAAAAAATCTTAATCTGTGGATGAACCAAGAAGAAGAATAACAGTGCTGCGATCGTAATCTTATCAATCAAATTTGATCCATTCTTAGCAGTAGTGGTAGTTGTTGTTTTGGTGCTAGTAGTCTCCCTGACTCTTGAAGTGCTATTGTCGCCAACCTTATAGCTATAGATATCCTCTTGAACCGTATTTACCCCATGTTCGCCAAAGGACAATAGGCTAATTCCAAGAACTGATATCTCTGATCCAGAAAAGGAGGTACACATCATGCTACAAACCATAACCAGCAGGGCAAAGACCAGGAAAAATCCCACAATCCTCCGAGGCCACTCGCCCTTATGCAAACTGGATCCCGATGTTCCTGGCTTGAACCACCAATCCCACCAGTTTGCACCCCCTCCCACCAACCGGTTTAGATTGGCTCTTGCAACCTCTGTCTGTGAGTCCAATCGCAGAGCATTTTTGAGGCAGCTCTCAGCTTTTTCCTTCACCCCCTTTTCATGATATACCACTGCCAAATTGTTATAGGTCTCAGGAAGCTCCTCGAATTTCAATGCAGCGATATACTCTTTTTCCGCCTCGTCCAGAAATCCCTGTTTATAATGCAAAAGCCCTAAATTGTTATGAAGTGCAGCGATGGTTATGCTCTCTTTCGTCTTTCTGCGAGGTGAAAGCCCTTTGATGTATTCTTGACACTCCTGTCTCTCACAGATGGCTAAGCCTTCGAGAAAGAGTCTCTTAGAATTCCGATACTCTCCATTGTCCATCTCGATCCGGCCCAAGTTATTAAGAGCGGAGGCCTTCATCAGCTCATAGAAGATGCGTTTTGATTTATCATAGGGGTCATGCGCATTTGTATCAAATATGCTGATTGCCTCATTCAACCACTCTTTAGCACTTACAAGCCTCCCGGCCTTGATTTCAGCCAGGCCGAGATAAAAATGGGGAAAACCACTGTTATCTCCTTGATTGACAGATGCTTTAAACTTCTCTATCGCCTCTTCGGGCTTGTTCCATTTGTAGTATAGCCAGCCAAGATCGTTTCTGAATATATTCTTCTTATCCTTAGATATATCATAAGCTTTCAAGAGGTATTTCTCTGCCATTTCACAGTCTGCCTTTCCCAGATAAGCCATCCCTAGATCATGATAGACCCAAGCTAAATGACCTCTCTCCTCCTCTTCCTTATCAAAACCTTCGGGACATTCTTTAGCCAGATTGCGAAACTTCTTTTTTTTAGTTGCCTCTTTTATCTTCACAATCATTGACAGTTCAGAGATTGCCTTATCAAAGTTCTCCATCTCTAAATAGAGCATTCCAAGGTATCTGCGGGCATTGAGGTATCCTTCTCCAGCCTCTTCCTTTTTTACAATAGACTTTAGAGTATTTTCAGCTTCGTATAATTCGCCACTATTTATTTCATTAAAATACTTGCGGTAGTTATTAATGATCTCCTTACCCATTTTATTATCCATATTAATCATGACTATTGCCGTTTTTCCTATTTGAATGTTTCGATTATGCGCAACCCCAAGACTTTTTTAGTCGAAGGACATCGAAAAGCAATTCTCAATGATCTCTGAGATCTTTTCTCCTGGCCTCCAGTTTACAGAATTCAGTCACGATCGGTCCCAGTAGCTAAATGCTTTTTCAATGGAAAAGAGACCCTCCTCTCCCCTTCCCTTACATAAAACGGCCGGTCGTGGCCAGGTATGACCATATCCGCAATGGCTATGATCTTATCCATACTGGCCACAGCCAGGAGGCGGTCGTAGTGCAATGCCGGAGGGGTCCTCTTTTGGAAGTTGCCCAATGTGGGCAGGGCGTCTCCTGCTATCACCACCCTCTGGGTGGCCAGCTCCGCTTCATCCACTTCGGGAGGATGGCTGGCGGCATGATGGATGGCAGCATCGACCACTATGGATATGCTATCCGGGCTGTGGCCAGGGGTGGCCAGGGCTCTAACCCCGGGGGCGATCTCCTCCCCATCATTGGGAGATATCTTCAAAGCCCGGGGAAACAGCCAGTTGTTGGCGCAGTGGTCGGGATGAGAATGAGTGTTCACAATTATATCGATATCCGAACCATCCAGCCCCAGCTCAGCCAGGGCCTTCAGTATCTCTTCCCCATCCCCCTCCTGACCGGTGTCCACTATGATCCTTCCCCTCTCGCTCTCAATCAGAGTCACTGAGGAGCGGGCATCCAGGATATTGCCCGCCTGGTCCCTTAGGATCGATCCCGTCTTGAGAAGATAGACCCTCGGCTGAATCTTATCGGATCTCATACCACCTGCACTCAAATCATCCCGGCCCGGGCCCGCCTTGCCGGCGCTCGCTCAAGCCAGGTAGAGCTTCCTCAATTTATCGTTGAGCCTTTCCACCTGCTGGACTGCAGTGCCGATATACTGATGGGGGTCGAGCAGAGAGCTGATCTCCTCGGGCTTCAGGCATCCCGTGACCGCCTCGTTCTCCAGCAGGACATCCTTCAGCTCCTTTCTCTCCTCAAAGGCTATCATGCTGCTCTGACGCATGATCTCATGAGCCTGCTGCCGGCCCACCCCCCTCCGAGCCAGCTCCACCATCACATTCTCAGCCATGTTCAGGCCGCGCAGAAGCATCAGGTTGCGCTCGATATTATCCGGCCTGAGATGCATACTGGCCAGGGTACGAGCAGCCAGGGTGAGAATGTGATCGGTGAAGATGAAGGCCTCCGGGAAGACCACCCTCTCGCAGCTGCTGTTGGTCAGGTCGCGCTCGTCCCAGAGGGGGATGTTCTCGAAGGCGGGGATGAGCTGCGCCCGCACCACCCTTGCCAGGCCGCAGATCTGCTCAGACTTGATTGGATTTCTCTTGTGAGGCATGGTCGAGGAGCCCACCTGCTTTTTGCCAAAGCCCTCCTCCACCTCAGCGATCTCCGTTCTCTGCAGGGTCCTCATCTCTATGAAGATCTTATCCAGGGTGGAGGCAACAAGAGCCATCCAGCAGATCATTTCTGCATGCCGGTCCCTCTGCACAACCTGATTGGATACATCCACCTCGAAAAGATCCAGGTGACGCATAACCCTCTCCTGAATATCCATGCCGAACTGGCCGTAGGCGGCCTGGGTTCCCACTGCACCGGACATTTTGCCCACAGCCGCCCGGGGTCGCAGCTCCCCTAGCCTCTGGATATGGCGCCCCACCTCTGAGGCCCAGATAGCAAACCTCAGTCCATAGGTGGTGGGCACGGCAATCTGGCCATGCGTCCGGCCGGCGCAGACCAGATCCTTGTTTTTCATGGCCAGGTCAAGAAGGAGGGAGAGCAGCTCTTTCAGCTTCTCCTCCAGGATATCCAGGGAGGCCTTGATCTGCAGGCCGGTAGCAGTATCCAGGATATCATTGGAGGTCGCCCCCAGGTGGATCCACTCTCCAAAGCTGGGGCTGTTCTCGGCTAAAGCGAGAACCGTGGCCATCATATCATGGCCGATCTCATCCTCGATCTCCTTTGCCCTCTGGGGAGGGGTGATCTCCGCTGCCCGGGCGATCTCAGCTGCCGCTCCCTGAGGAATCATTCCCAGCTCCTCTTCTGCTCGGGCCAGGGCGGCCTCCACCCGGAAGAGACAGCGCAGCCTGAAATCCTCTTCCCAGATGGCCTTCATCTCCTCTGTGCCATATCTGAACTCCATGGGGTGAATAGACATGGCAGGAAGGATGACGGAGGAGATTGATGGAGCTTTTGGTCTGGGTGAGGCCAGGCAATGGATCACTCTCCCTTCACATCTTTATCTTTTCATCCTCCAAGAGGCCAGGAATAGGGCGAGACCTGCGGCCAGCGCCCCTGAAGCAGGGCTCTTCTTCTCGCTCTCAATGGGCCGGGCAGCAGGCTCTGGTGCATTCTCGCCGGCCTCTCCAGGTTCCTCTGCTTTTTCAGGTTCCTCTGCTTTTTCAGGTTCCTCAGCCTCTTTTGGTTCTTCAGCTCCCCTCAGGGCTGCCTGATCCCCTCTCACAGTCTCGCTGGCATAACTGCCATCTTCTCCCATTATATTGACGTAGCCGGTCATCTTTCCGGAAGGGGCGCCGGCGGCGACTACATCCGCTACAAAGGAATAGTTGCCGGGGGCGAGATCTCCCGCCATCACAATGCAGTCATATTCAGTCACCCCCTGAGGAAAGACGTTCTGGATCTTCTTGGGGCAGATGATGGTCAGCCCTTCGGAGACATTCCTGAAGACCAGCTCCACATAGGCCCTTTCGCTGCCCAATCCCTTGACCGATACAGTGAAGTTGGACTGGCTATCTGCCAGCATATCCACTGGTGTGATATCGATCACTTTAAACCAGTACGATGCATTTGCCTGGCCTGCGAAAGATAGAAAGATGGCCAGAAGAAGAAGGAAATGATTGGCTCTCATAGCTTTTTAATGGTCGGGATGATTATAAAGCTGTTTTGGGAAGCGCATTGCATCTGCAAATCAGCCCTTATAGCCCAGCATTCTGGCCTTTTGCATGACCTCATCTGCCTCCAAAGTGCGATTCTCCAGGTAGAGGATATTGGCTTTGTTGACATAAGCCTGCATCCGGTCGGGATCGATCATTATGGCCTGATCAAAACATCTGATTGCCTCTTCCAGATCGGCGAATCCTTTAACCAGAGCGATCCCTTTATTGTTCCAGGGATCAAGATAGTCTGGATCGATCTCTATAGCCCTCTCGAAGGCATCTAATGCATCGGTGTAATTCCCCAGCCTGTAAAGGGCCAGACCCAGATGATTCCAGCATGATGCACAGTCTGGATCGATCTGAGCTGCTCTGTTGAAGGCTGCAGCCGACTCGCTGTCATTGCCTATTTTTTTATAAATCAGGCCTTTGCTGCTCCAGTATCTGGCATTCCCTCCATCGATCTCGATTGCTTTATCAATCATGATCAGGGATGCACTGTAATTATTCAGACCCTGATAGGCCAGGGCTTTTCCTGCCCAGGCTTCAGATTCATTTGATGCTGCCTGAATGGCGCCGTCATAGGCAGCTATTGATTCATCGAATCTTCCCTCCGCACGGAGTATATCTCCCCTGCCCATCCAGGCTCTGGCATGCCCCGGGTCCAGCTCTATCACCCGGTCAAAGGCCCCGAGGGCCTCCCCCAATCTCCCGACATTGAGGAGTATCAGGCCCGTATTGTACCAGGCCTCCTCGTTCTCCGGCTCAATCTCAATTGTTCTATTCAATGCCTCTAAAGCCTCGTCATTTCGTCCCAGCTCCGTCAACACCAGTGCTTTTGCATACCAGGGCCCAGGAAGATCCCAATCCAGCTCAGTGGCCTTCTCCAGGGCGATGGCGGACTCGTTGTAGCGGCCGAGGTTTGCCAGGGCGAGGCCTTTGTTGTACCAGGGCAGAGCGCCTGCAGGTTGCAGATCAGTGGCCTTTTCGAAAGCCTCAATGGAGGCATTGAACATCATCATCCGGTTGAGAAGAAGGCCTTTGAGGTACCAGGCCTCGGCCAATGATGGCTCCAATTCTATTGATCGATCATAAGCCCCCAGCCCCTCGGCATACATGCCCAGGCCGGTCAATGCCTGGCCCGTTCTCATCCAGGTGGTGGCATTCCCACTATCCAGATGAATCGACCGATTGAAGGACTCCAAGGCAGCGTAATATGAGCCATTTCTCAGCAACTCCTCTCCCAGCCGGCTCCAATGTTCGGCAGTCTGCTCTTCATGTTTTTCACTGGCAGAGCCAGGGATCGAAGCCATTATCGCCACAGCGATCGATATGATACAGACGAGACCGGATTTAATAGGCATCCCCCACTGTCAGCTGATTGATCTGAACGGGAGATGAGCAATTCGGAGGATTGCAGTTCCATGCCCATTCCATTCCCTTTCGATCATCTCTCATTCCTATTCCAGGGCAATATCTTCGAGGCGGAGATATATAAGACATGGTGTTGGGGCGTTCTGCATCGGCCTGCGAGTCAATTTAAGGGGTTTTCTCATTCACTTATTCGCTCAATCACTTATTCTCCCGGTCACTTATTCGTTCATTCACTTACTCAATCATTTATTTTCGCTCATTCATTTATTGTCATCCGATTGCTTTTCCCACCACATCTTCACCCGGGTCGATGAGCCATGCAACACAAAAGCCCCCTCCTCCCATTTCATTGCCCTTTCGAGGTAATCCCGCAGCACAGCCTTCTGCTCTTCGGTCTCTGCCCGGGCCTGGGGTGCCAATTCAATAACTGCCTCCTCCAGGGTATGATAACGCTGATCATGCCTCATCTGGAAGGTGATGATATTGGGATAGATGCCCATCTGATAGAGCACATTGTAGAGCACATCGCTCATCGGGCCGGAGATATAATCCCGGCCGTGCAGCCTGGGCCATAGCTCCTTCCACTGCCGGCTCCAGGAGGTCTCCCCGGCGAAGTGATACAGATAAATGTATCTTGACGATGCCTGGATCATCTTCTCCACAGCATCCCGGATGTCGAACATCCCCAAAGAGAAGGAGGCTATCACCACATCATATGGAGCCTCCAGATCATGGGCCACATCCACCTCCTCCCAGCGCTTCTGGACGATGGCGATGTTCTCGACAGAGTGCTCGGACATCTTCTCTCTCATTACTGTGCACATTCCATCTGCCGGCTCTACTGCAGTTACGTGGGCTGCCTTTTTGGCGAAGGGTATGGCCAGGGTGCCGGGGCCGGCACCGATATCCAGAATGCGAGATCTATCTGTCATCTCTGTCTCCCAGATGGTTCTCTCAATCCGGCTCTGCTCCCTTTGGCACATATTCCAGAATTTAAGAGCGCTATCCCGGCTGTTCCAGATGCAGGCGCAATCCCTGCCTGGGCTTGATTCTCTGCTCTGCTTCATCTGGCTCTTCCAGATCTCATTCCAGTCGATATCCTTCTCCGGGTTGATCATAATACCAGCATCCTCTGCTCATCCAGGCCGTAGCACGAAATGGTGAATTAGGCCTCATCTGGCCGGCACTATTGGGCTTTAGGGAATTATAGCCAGCGCTCGGGGCCAATACGCCAATCAGGGCGAGAAGGATGGTATCGATGAAAAAGAGATGGCATCGATGAGGGCGAAGCGATCACTGATGCAGATCAGCGTCAGCCTTCCTGATAGATCGGCTTTTCCGGGACCAGGTAGATGGTCCAGAAGACCAGAAGGGTGATCGCCGCCTTGACGAAGATATTGGTCCAGACCATCTGCATCAGCCCCTCTGCTCCCACAATCCCTGTGAAGGCGATTACTGGAAAGAGGAGGCTATCCAAGGGTATGGAGACGGCATTGGAGGCGAAGACCCGCGTCCATTGGGGCCAGCCTCTCCGCTTTCCTTGGGTCCAGATGCGATAGACTCTGGTATCGATCAGCTCAGCTAGGAGGGCAGTGAGGATGGAGGCCAGGACGATTCTCATCTGCAGTGAAAATAGGGACTGCCACCCCTGGCCTGAGGGGTCCAGAATCCCGAAGAGAAAGGCCCAGGCTGCCTGTCCGCCGCTGCTTGCCCAATCGGTCTGGGCGGGCAGGAGGACCACGAGCTGAAAATACATAGCTGCAATTAGATTGAAGCCTGCCGCCAGCCAGATGGTGGTGAGGGCTGCCCTCTCCCCCAGTTGCTTGTGGATCAGGTCCCGCCAGGTGAAGGTGAGAGAGTAGATGAACCCGGCATCCATCACCAGGCTGCCGAAGTATGTGACCTTGGTGGCAGCGATGTTGCCGGCCAGGGAGAAGAAGAGGTAAAAGCCGCAGAGGATTATGGTAGCCTGAGTCTTATCGATCCTCCACCACCCTCCAGCAAGCCCGGATCCATTCCGTTCCAGAATCCCTCCCGCTAAATTCCTTTCAGCCATTTCTCAGCCATTTCTCGATCATTTCTCAGCCATTTCTCAACCATTTCTCAACCATTTCTCAACCATTTCTCAACCATTTCTCAACCATTTATTTTTGAGTTCCATGAAGCTGCCAGCTCTTATGCTCTCCCTTATGCTCTCCATGAGGCGGAGCATGAAATGGAGGTTATGCAATGTTGCCAGGCGGAAGTAGGAGAGCTCTGCTGATACGTACAGATGGCGGAGATAGGCTCGGGAATGCCTGCGGCAGGTGGGGCAAGAGCAGGCAGGATCTATGGGCAGATCATCCTCCTTGAACCGGGCGGACTTGATGTTCAGGCGGAACTTGTTCTGCCGCGATCCCCCGGACTGGGGGGAGAGAAGGAGGCTCCCCCGGCGGGCGATCCTGGTGGGGGATACGCAGTCGAAGGTATCTATTCCCCTGGCCACACACTCGAAGATGTCATCTATCTCCCCAATCCCCAGGAGGTGCCGGGGTCGATCGTCCAGCCTGGGGACCGTCCAGTCGAGGACCTGATGCATATCCTGCTTGCTGTTGCCCAGAGATCCGCCTATGGCTATGCCGTCAAAGGGCTGGGAGATGACAAAGTCGGTGCTAATGCGCCTCAGCTCCTCAAACCATCCCCCCTGAATTATGCCATATATGGCCTGGCTCCGGTCATGGTGATGGATGGACTCCACTGCCCATTCATGCGTCCTGTACATCGCTCTTCTGGTATAGTCGTAGTCAGAGAGAGGAGAGGTGCACTCATCAAAGGCCATGATTATATCTGAACCCAGATTGGACTGGATCTGCATCGACTTTTTCCCATCCAGGAAATGCCAGCTCCCATCGGCTGGGGACTTGAAGGATATTCCCTTTTCAGTGATCAGGGTCAGATTCTCCCTCCTGGCATTCTCCTGCTCCTTGCCCTCTGATCTTGTGGTTCCGACCCCGCCCCTCTCCCCAGCTCCTGTATAGCTTTCACCGTGATTTGATCTGGGAATCTCGCCCTCCAGAGGATCCATCCTGCTTTCTCCTTCGCCATCTATGGCCGGAGAGCCTCTCTTCTGAGGAGTGGGGTCCAGCTCCTGGGGAAATATATTGCCTATCTTGGCGATGTTATGCTCCCTGCCAAAGCCCAAAGAGAAGGCCTGAAAGCCGCCCGAGTCGGTGAAGAGCGGCCCGGAGAATCCCATGAACCGGTGCAGCCCCCCCAGCCGGCGGATCAGCTCATCCCCGGGCTTCAGATGAAGATGATAGGTATTGGCCAGGGCGCAGGAGACTCCCAATGAGGCCAGATCATCTGAGCCCAGGGCGCGCACGCTGGCCAGGGTGGCCACAGGAACCAGATAGGGGGTGGGGATATCACCCCGCCGGGTTCTTATCAGACCTGCTCGGGCGCTGCTTTCTCGATCCCGATCCAGGATCTCAAAGGAAAATCCGTTCATCCCGGTCTGCATCCCTCTGACATATCATTAATGTATTCGTCAGGCTTAATTATCAGTATGAATTATGATGGGGAGGTGTTATACATGTCAAAGAGTCGAACGGTTGCATTCCTGCTTCTGTGCATATCTCTTCTCTCTATCGGTGCACTGGCAGAGGATGAGAGCTATAGTGTGAATATCTCTGTGAACAAGTTCCTGGGAAGCTACCTGGTAAATGAGACGGGGTTTTCCCTATACTACTATCTGAACGATAGCAATGTCCATGGAATGAGCGCCTGTGATGATGAGTGTGCGAAGATGTGGCCGCCCTTCTATGTCGAGAACCTGAGCCTGCCTGAGAGCCTCAATCCATACCACTTCTCTGTCATCGAGCGGGCCGATGGCTCAAAGCAGACCACCTTTAAAAACTGGCCGCTCTACCTCTATTCCAAGGATAGCTCGCCCGGCGATGTCCGGGGCAACGGCCTGGAAGACGATCGGTGGCATGTGGTCGTTCCAGCCGATCAGCCTGGGCTGATCTAGATACCGGGAAAAAAGAATCAAGATCCAGATGTTGATTTGAGGCTGAAAAGATGCCTCATATCATCTCCGTATCAGGGAAACATCTGAAAGCCTCGGGGAAACCTGAAGCCCCTCTTGCCCAGCTCTTCATCCGCCGCCTTGAGGGCAGCGGGATCGCTCCCGGCGGCCAGCACCCTCTTCAGGACATCATCTGAGGACTCCTCCTCCTCCACCTGCTCGTCCACATACCACTGCAGGAAGCCTCTGGTCGCAGCATCCGATTCGCTCTCTGCCACTGCAACCAGCTCATGAATCATCCTGGTCACCGCCCGCTCATGATCCCAGACATGCTGAAATGCCTGCTGGGGCGACTCCCAGCTCTGCTGAGGTGCCTCCACCGCCAGCATCTTCGCCCTGCCCCCCGAGGCGGCAATGTAGTCAAGGAGCTTCATGGTATGAACCAGCTCCTCTCCTGCCTGAACCCTCATCCAGCCGGCGAACCCCTCAAATCCGGTGGACCGGAAGTAGTAGGACATGGAAAGGTACAGGTACGAGGAGTACAGCTCCCGGTTTGCCTGTACATTCAGGGCCTCATTCATCCTCTCGCTGAGCATGATTCGATCCTCCAAGCTCAAAGCAGCCCAAGCTGCAGTCTCACTCTCCCGCTCCCTACTCCACCTTATTGAACATATCCTTCCCAACGCCGCATTCCGGGCAGGTCCAGTCATCGGGCAGGTCCTCAAATGAGGTGCCTGGAGCTATGCCAGAGTTCGGGTCTCCCTTCTCCGGATCGTAGATATATCCGCAGACAGTGCATACGTATTTATCCATATCTTCCTCACCATTCCTCTCTTTTCCGCCTCTAGCTAGATGAAACTTTCCAGCTTGGAGCTGATCTTATCCTCTCTTGCCATGAGCGGCCCCGTCCCGCTGAAGGCCTGATCGAACCGAGGTGCATCAACCTGATAGAACTTGCCCAGGGGTATCGGAGAGTTTAGATCATTGTAGTTCCAACTTCTTGCAATCTTTTTGGCCTCCGCCAGGCTGGTGATATCATTTCCCTCCACAGTGTAGGTTCTTTTATTGTAGCTCTCATACATATTGAAGTAAGAGACGCAGACCTGCAAGACATCCACAAGGGAGAAGCCCTTATGCATTATTGCCTCTTTGAAGAGGCTTTGGAGCTGATCGATCCCGTGGGAGTAGCCCCGGGCAACGAAGGTGGCCCCGGCAGAGAGCATCAGATCCAGGGGGTTAACGGGCTGCTCGATAGATCCGGCTGGAGTGGACTTGCCCTTGAATCCAGGCGGTGAGGTGGGGGTATACTGGCCGGTGGTCAGGCCGTAGACCCGGTTGTCATGCAGGATCAGGGTTATATCGATGTTCCTCTTGGCAGCAAAGATCAGATGGCCTATGCCCTCTGCCAGGCTATCTCCATCTCCAGAGAAGCAGATCACATTCAGATCGGGGTTGGCAAGCTTCATGCCCGTGGCCACGGGAATGGTCCGGCCGTGAATGGAGTAGAAGCTGTTCACATTCAGATAGTCCACGATCTTGCCGTGGCAGCCGATGCCCGATACCAGCACTGTATTCTCTATGGGATAGCCCTCCTCATCCATGCCGGCCAGAACTGCCTTTATGGCATTCAGAATGGAGAAGTTCCCACAGCCCGGACACCAGGTATTGCGGGCGGCAGTGGATAGATCCTGGGGCTTCATGCTCCCCTCCTCTCCAGCTCGAGCTCAAGATCCTTCGGGGAGAAGGGGCGGCCATCATACTTCAGGATAAGATCGTCTGCATCGATGCCATGCTGGCGGCATAAAGCCGCCATCTGGCCGGTGCAGTTGCACTCCACAGCAATCAGCCTCTCCACGCCCTGAAGGGCCTCTCTCATCCTCTTCTCAGGGAACGGCCAGAGAACCAGCATCTGAGCTGCCCTCAGTCCCCTTCTCTCTGCCACCTCTTTGCATACCCCCTTGTTCGAGCCCCAGAACAATAGGCATGTCTTCCCCTCCTCCTTCCCGAAGAGCGCTACCGTCTCGTACCCCTGCAGCTCCGCTGCCAAAGAGAGGGCCTTAAGCCTTCTCTTCTCGCTCATCTCTCTGGTTATCTGCGCCTCCTCAGTGGTGATGCCTGCAGCATCATGGCCGTAGCTGTCCACCTTTATCACCTGCCCCCTCTGAGGGGGATAGGCCAGGGGGGAGACCCCATTACCGGAGTGGCGGTAGCGATGGTAGATCCCCTGCCCATCCCAGAGCAGTGGCGCTGCGGGAGGCTCAGCCTTTGCGACAAGGTCTGAGGGGAGGCTGTACAGGCTCTCGCTGACGATCTTGTCCGAGAGGATGAAGGCGGGAACCTGATACCTCCAGGCCAGGTTCAGGGCGGCGGCAGACCAGAGGTAGGCGTCCTCGGCATCGCCGGGAGCTACCACCAGCCTGGGAAACTCCCCCTGACCGGCATTGATAACGAAATTCAGGTCGCCTTGAGCAGTATAGGTGGGAAGGCCGGTGGAGGGACCAGTCCGCTGGGCCATGACGATTACCAGGGGGATCTCAGCCATCCCTGCCAGGCTGAGGGCCTCGGTCATGAGACAGAATCCTCCTCCCGAGGTTCCCACTGCTGATCGCAGCCCAGCATAGGCGAACCCCTCTGCCATGAGGATCACAGCGATCTCGCTCTCCGGATGAAGCACCTTCAGGCCGAACTCCTCTGCCCAGTGGGCCATACTGTCTAAGATGGATGAGGAGGGGGTCATGGGATAGGCCACATAGGCCTCAAGGCCCGCCCGGATCAGGCCCAGGCTGATGGCCTGATTGCCGGAGGCGATGGGCTCCGGACTGCCCGCCAGCTTATCGATCCTGCAGAACTCGCTGGCAGCATCATATCCCCTCCGGGCGACCTTCAGGTTCAGCTCCGTCCCCTTTGGGATATGCTTTCTCAAGACCTCTTCCATGACCGGCCAGCCTATGCCCGTGGACCGGCAGAAGGCCCCCAGAATGCAGCTATTCTTCATCACCGGCAGAGCTTGCTCCTCCTTCAGGATCTCTGTTACGGGAATGGCGCAACTCCTCTCTCCCGGAACCTTATCTTTGACCTTATCGGCATCGTAAATGATGATCGAATCCTCCTTGAGGCGGCTGGCATGTCTATCCAGGGTATCCTGATTGAGGGCAATGAGCAGGTCCACCTCATCCCTGCAGGCCCCAATCCTCTCTGACGAGGCCCGGACTATTGAGAAGTTATGCCCGCCCCTGATCAGCGAGGGATAGTCATAGTACATGAAGATGCGATAGCCTTGGCGGCTCATGAGCCGGGCGGCTGTCTGCCCGGCCTCGTTTATGCCATCACCGGCGATGCCGCCGATGAGAACTGAAAACTCTTCCATCTGATCCTCCCTATTTCCCTCATCTATCACATCTGTAATTGTCTTTGATCATATAAAGCCCCTCGCATCCTTTCAGGATTATATCACCTGCCGATCTATTCCTGTCAATGAGACAATTTATGTAGCTTATATCTCAATAGAAGCTCACCACGTCCAGAATGGCAAAAGGTGATAGATGAATGGCACAGATAGGCTACAATGAAACCGTTATGGATCACTTCATGAACCCCAGAAATGTGGGGGTGATAGAGAACCCGGACGGATATGGAAAGGTAGGAAATCCCGTCTGCGGCGACCTGATGGAGATATTCATCAATGTCAAGGACGAACGGATCTCTGATATCAAGTTCAGAACCTTCGGCTGCGGTTCAGCCATAGCCGTCTCCAGCATGGTCACAGAGATGGCAAAGGGAAAGAGCCTGGATGAGGCAGTGAAGATCACCCGCGATGATGTGGCCGGTGAGCTGGGAGGGCTGCCCCCTCAGAAGCTGCACTGCTCAAACCTGGGAGCCGATGCCCTGCATGCAGCCATCAAGGACTACTGGGTGAAGACCGGAAAGATCAGCCCAAAGGAGGCTGCAGCAGAGGAAGGGGCCCAGGAGGAGGAGCAAGAAGGGGAGTGATATAGGGAGAAAGAAGACCTCTCTGCAGTAACATATCCGCGCAATTTAGGGATGAGCAGCCGGGAAGATGCCCTGGGGAAGGCCATGAAAGGAGGCGGGGCAGGAGCCCCAATGGCATCAACCAGCCATCCTGAATAAGCTCAATTGGCCTATGCAGCCAAGTTCAATTTCTGCTGATCATCGTCCCAATGCCCTCTGTGGTGAGCAGCTCCAAGAGGATGGCATGGTGCTTTCTGCCATCGATAATATGGGCTTTCTCCACCCCGCCCTGCACCACAGATACACAGGCCTCCACCTTGGGGATCATCCCGCCCTTGATTATCCCCTCTGCCACCAGCCGGCTGAAGTCCGAGGCAGGGAACTTGGAGATCACACTGGCCGGGTCATCCGGGTTCATGCGCACCCCCTCCACATCGGTGATCGAGAAGAACTTCTTCGCCCGCATGGCTATGGCTACTGCTCCTGCCACAGTATCAGCATTAACATTGAAGTTGTTCCCCTGGTCATCGGTGGCTATGGGGGATATAACCGGAATGTAGCCCTTTCCTGCCATGATCATCAGAATCTCTGGATCCACCTTCTCCACATCGCCCACAAATCCCAGATCCACAGGATCCTCCCCCTCTGCCCTCTGCACAGCCTTCTTCTTGGCCTTCAGGAACATGCCATCCTGGCCGGACAGGCCTATGCCCTTGCCTCCATACTTGCCGATGAGATTGACCAGCTCGGCATTGATATTGCCCAGCAGGACCATGCGGGCGATGGCCAGGGTCTCCCGGTCGGTCACCCGCAGCCCCCCCACGAACTCCGCCTTCTTGCCGAACCTCTCCATGGCCTGGGAGATCTCAGGCCCCCCCCCATGAACGATGATGGGATGGATGCCGATGTAACGCAGGAGGACTACATCCTGGACGAAGTCCTCGAGCACTTCAGTATCGGACATGATCGAGCCGCCGATCTTGAAGACCATGATGGAATCGTAGAACTCCCGAATGTAAGGCAGAGCCTCAATGAGCACCTGTTCTCTCTTCATTGTCAAATCGCATTACCTCTTTCATCCGGCTTTGATCTACTCAATGGATATCAAGACATCGCCGGGGGCGACGGTGGTCCCTTCCTTGACATAGATCTCTCTTATCTTGCCATCCCTATTGGCCAGGATATTCTGCTCCATCTTCATGGCCTCCAGGACGGCCACTGGATCTCCTCTGACCACCCGGTCGCCCTTCTTGACCTGATAGCGGATGACCACACCCTGCATGGGAACGGTCACTCCATCGGTGGGGGCCTTGGGCTGGGCCTCCTGGATGGTCATGCCCGCCGGGGCCACCTTGACCAGATAGGCTTCGCCATCGATTTCGACATTGAGGGCCATGGGCTTGGCCTTTAAGGGAGAGCCCAGATCCAGCGTCTTCTCCTTCTTGACCAGGGGCTCCTCTGTGGCTGCTCCCTGGAGGAACTTCAAAGCCACCTGGGGATAGAGGGCATAGGTGAGATAATCCTCCTCCTTCTTGGCCAGGCCCAGGGCGTCAACTGCCTTCTTTGCCTCCCCATATTCAGGTGGCAGCAGATCTGCAGGCCGTACTGTGATCGCATCCTCATCGCACAGCACCTTGAGCCTCACCTTGGGATCGATCATAGCAGGCGGCTTTCCATAAAGCCCCTTGACATAATCCTTGACCTCTCTGGGAACCATCTTGTAGCGATCGCCGGTGACCACATTCAAGACTGCCTGGGTGCCGACGATCTGGCTGGTCGGGGTGACCAGGGGTGGGTATCCCAGATCCTTGCGAACCCTGGGGATCTCAGCCAAAACCTCCTCGTATTTGTCCATGGCCTTCTGTTCAGTCAGCTGGCTGACCAGGTTGGAGAGCATTCCTCCTGGAACCTGATAGGCCAGGACATTGGTATCCACACGGGAGGCGATGGCGTTGAATACCGGGGCATATATCTCCATGATCTTCTCGAAGTATCTCTTGATCTCAGTCAAGAGCCCAAGATCTAGGCCGGTGTCATAGGGCGTTCCCTGAAGAGCCGCCACCAGGCTCTCTGTGGCCGGCTGAGAGCTGCCACCGGAGAGGGGGGACATGGCCACATCCAGGATATCCGCCCCTGCCTGACAGCCGTGAAAGTAGCTCATCTGGGCCATGCCACTGGTGCAGTGAGTGTGCAGGTTTATAGGGAGGCTGACCTCCTTTTTGATCGCCCGGATGAGGTCATATGCATTCTTAGGGCTTATGAGCCCGGCCATATCCTTGATGCAGATGGAGTCGCAGCCAAGCTCCGCCAACTGGACGGCGAATTGAGCAAACTGCTCATTGCTGTGCACTGGGCTGATGGTGTAGCTGATCCCTGCCTGGACGTGCTTTTCCATCTTTTTGACAGCCTTGATTGAACGCTCCATATTTCTTATATCATTGACAGCATCAAAGATCCTGAAGATATCGACTCCATTCTTAGCTGCCTGTTCCACAAATTTATCCACTACATCGTCTGCATAATGCCTGTAGCCCACCAGGTTCTGTCCGCGAAGGAGCATCTGTATAGGGGTGTTAGGCATGGCCCTCTTAAGAGACCTCAGCCTTTCCCAGGGATCTTCATTGAGATAGCGGATACAGCTATCGAAGGTAGCCCCCCCCCAAACCTCCAGGGAGAAGAAGCCGACCTGGTCCATCTTCTCTGCTATGGGTAGCATATCCCTGGTCCTCATTCTGGTGGCCAGCAGAGACTGATGTGCATCTCTAAAAACCGTTTCTGTAAGCATTACCCTGCCCATAAAGACCATCTTTTAATCTGTCCCTCTTTAAAATCCCTTCGCTTTGGAAGGCTGCTCCCAAGGATCGCGATGCTCGATTTTTTCAGCTTTAAGTCTCTAAAGATCTCATTGAACTCCAAAACTATGCTCTTCTATACACAATCGGGCAGTTTTTTTTAAAGTCGTTGCGTCGAATATTTTTTTTTTGAATTGGTTTACGAGAGTCCAGAATGGTGCAGCTAGAACTTCTGGAAAAGAGAATAAGAAATACTCTTTTTATGATTTCTTGTGAGCCTTGATCGTCTCTTTTCGAATTCGCTATTGGTAATGCTATGATCCAATTCTGCCCACTGCTTGCCCGAAAGAACAGGCGAACTAATTTTTTGCCGCTATTAAGGTCTCTTGAACTCGATTTGTACAGAAGTGTACAGCGAAAGTGTCTATTAATAATACTAATGCCTTTTTAAGGTTGGAGTGATAAGAGATGAGACTCAGAGTTGTCAGCGCCAGAAATGAGATACCTAACCTCAATCCAAATGAGAAGACAGTCCATCTAGCATTCAGGGCCAGCAATGTAGATTTTCTCAACTTGATGCAGAGATGTCCGAGGCTAAGAATGATTCAGGTACCCCCCTCCTACCGCAAGACCATGTCCAATGCCATCCAGGTGTTCCTGGATATGCAGGGCATAGAGCTGCTGGAAGGGGATGTCTGGGGACATAGAAAGGATCTGGATGAGTATTTCACTGTGGATGATTCCACTATCGAGGAGATCCGCTCTCTTGCTGCCAGTGGTGCCAGCATGGACGAGGTGGCAAGCCAGATTCAGAAGAAGGCAAGGCTCGGCCCGGAGCTGATCAAGTATATAGCTCGAACCAAGGCCACTGCCTGATCAAGTATATAGCCCGACCAGGGAACTGCCTGGTTGAGTATGTAGCCCGGACCAGGAACTGCCTGATCTGAAAAGTGCCCGGGCTGAGATCACCGTCTGATCAAGCATAGTCAGATCTTCTGTCTGGCTTCGTTTTTTCCTATTTCCTCGGCATCAGTTCCCGATGCTCCCCCGAGATCCGCCGGGAAAGGTTCATCTCACCTGAGCATCCACTCCCTTATTGTGAAATGCGATATACTGGTAGTGGGCGCCTCCTCCGCTGGAATGATGGCAGCCACATCTGCCGCCGAGGGTGGGGCCAGTGTTATGCTGCTGGACAGAAACCTCGGCCGCCTGCAGCATGATGCCAATACCCTCTTCGAGGGAATGGCCACCCTCTCCGGGGTCAAGATCAACGACTGTCTGCTCAGAAAGGAGCTGGATGGTATGCGCATTCTCAGCCCCTCCGGCCGGGGGGTCACCATCCCTGCCAAAGGCTACTTCATCGACCGGGAGGCCTTCGACCGCTATTATCTCCGCCTGGCAGAAAAGGCAGGGGTCGCCCCTCTCTCTGGTAGGGTCAAGAGCATTCGGCTAAGCGGCAAAGAGAGGAGGGTCAGCCTGCAAGGAGCAGAGATTCATGCGCGAGTGGTGATAGATGCCTCTGGGATTGCATCCGGGCTATCGGAGAAGGAGGGACTGAGACCCATGCGCCACCCAGAGGACATCGCCTGGGCTATGGAAGCAGATATCGAATATCCCTATCTGGGCGAGGAGATGTTCTTCCAGTACTGGCTGGGCAGCATGGCACCGGGCTGGAAGGCCACATTCTCTCCCGCAGGAGGTGATCTGGCCACAATAGGGGTGTTCGTACGCGGTCATGGCCGGGATGTGAGGCCGTTCTTCGATCGGTTCAGCAAGCTATTCCAGGCTTATAAGGCCTCTCAATACAGAGACATTGACCGGATGAAGATACTATCCATCAGGAGGGGAGGAGATCCCATTTGCGTCATGCCCGGGGAGATGGTGGCCGACTCCCTGATGGTCACAGGCGGGGCAGCCGGCCAGAGCGGCCTGGCTTATAGTATGCGTGCCGGCAGCATCTGCGGCACAGTGGCAGCAGAAGCCGTACAGAGAGATGATGTATCCTCTCGCTCTCTATCCGAGTATGTGCGCCGGTGGAGGCGGGAGTTCTACTGGCAGTACCGCATGGGCAGATCATCCCTTCTCACCCTCGGCCAGATGAGGGATGAGGAGATAGAGAGGCTGATCTCGGGCCTCACGGGAAGGGAGCTGGTATCCAAAGGCTCCTTTCTAAAAAAAGCAGCCTATGCCGGGACGAAGGTATCAATGATACGCCCCCGCACTCTCTATGACCTGCTGGCAAATCTCATGCGGGGCTGATCTCCGTCTGGAAAAGTCCATTTAGCAAGAGAGTCATGAACTCTGTATGATCGAGCTGTCAAGCGACCCCTATGTTCTGAAGAGCAGGATCGCTCCTCTGACTGAGGCGGACTTCAGAGTTCATCTCAACATAAACTGGTGTCGCGGGGTACTTTTCAATGTAGTGGCGATGAAAAACTCAATCGCCGTGGTGGAGTATGATGCCATCCTATGGTCGGATGACTCCATCATGTTCATCGAGTACAAGGATTCGCCTGCTGCCTATAAAGGACTCTCCTCCCGAAGGGTGCAGCAGATGAACAGCCTGGCCAAGAACATCGCCCGCGGCCTGGGCTTCAAGAGCTTCAGCTTTGTGGTGGTGGTAAAGGATCTGGAGGATGGGGCCAGCAAAGGGGGAGTCGAGGTCATCCCTCTGGTGGACCTGGGAAGCTACCAGCCGGTGTTCATATCCTCCATCAGCGAGCTGGAGTACCTCGATAAGATGATCGCCAGGTACAGCCGGGCAGGCGAGGTGCAGTTTGTGCTGGATCTGGAAAAGCTCAGGAAGGTCCTCGAGATGGAGCAGTCCTGAATGGCGGATGATTGAATATGAGAGGATATGGGCGGTCGAATGGCGCAGCCTCAGTTCTCAATGCTGTGGCAAACTGGAAGGGCTCAGCCTTTGCAATCGAGCTTGAAACCCGAGCGGAGGTGGAACTGGACAGCTCTCCTGCCATCAGAGGGGATGTCCCGGGTGTGGATACCAGCCTGATTGAGCGCTGTGTGGAGAGGCTCTTGGAGCATCTGGGCCTTGAGTATGGTGGCCGGGTGAGGACCTCCAGTGAGATCCCCGTGGCCAGCGGTCTGAAGAGCAGCAGCGCCGCTGCCAATGCCGTTATCCTGGCAGCTCTCGATGCCCTCGATATGGATATGGATCTGGTGAGAGCGGCCAGGATCGGGGTGGAGGCAGCAAGGGAGGTGGGAGTCACCATAACCGGCGCTCTGGATGATGCTCTGGCCTCGATGCTCGGCGGGGTGGTGGTGACCGATAACCACAGGATGTCCCTCCTTCGCAGGGATGAGCTTCACTGCAGTGTTATGCTCCTGGTTCCCGATCGGAGGATCTTCTCACGAGATACTGATATCTCTCGATCCAGGGTTATTGCCCCTATGGCAGATCTGGCCTTCGATCTGGCCATGAAGGGCGAGTACGGCCGGGCCATGACACTGAATGGTCTGGCCTATTGCGCTGCTCTGGGCCTCTCCTCTGAGCCCCTGATCCTGGCGCTGGAGGAGGGGGCGTGGGGGGCCAGCCTCTCTGGAACGGGTCCCTCTTATGCCGCTCTGATCGATGAGAGCAGGATGGATGGCCTGGAAGAGTCCTGGAGGGCGCTGGGCGGAAGAGTGATAAGAACGAAAGCAGATAACAGGCCTGCATCCAGGGGGCGAGGATTCTGACGGATCTGAACAGATACAGGAGGGATATCGAGGAGATCGACCAGAGGATCGTGGAGCTCATCGATAAACGAATCGGAATCACCAAAATGATCTTCGAGGTCAAGAGGAGAGAGGGAAGGCCGATCCGCGATCCCGAGCAGGAGGGCAGGGTATTGAGCCGGGCGGTGGACCTGGCCACAGAGAAGAATCTGGATGCAGGCGCCATAAAAGGCATCTATGAGATCCTGATTCAGATGAGCACAAAAAAGCAGCAAGAGCTGCAGGACGAGAACCAAAGCCGAGCCTCTGAAAGGGCTTGATGTTGATTTTATTGAGATCGATCTCATGGAGCAGTCATGGTTGATATTGCAGTTATCTCGGGGTCCAGATCGGATCATATGATTGTGGACAGGGTCCTGAAAAAGTTGAATGAGGAGGGCGTTTCATTTGAGTATCGGGTTCTCTCTGCTCACAGGAATCCTCAGGAGCTGGAGGAGTATATAACTGAGACTGACGCCCGGGTCTTCATCGCCATCGCCGGCCTCTCAGCTGCCCTGCCAGGTCTCATCGCCTCCCGGACTCTCCGTCCAGTGATAGGGGTTCCAGTTAGCGCGAAGCTGGGTGGCCTGGATGCACTGCTCTCCATCGTTCAGATGCCTCCCGGCGTTCCTGTGGCATGTGTAGGAATAGATAATGGTGATAATGCAGCGCTACTGGCTATTAGAATTCTGAAATCTGGAAGATAGCTATTTATACAATGTAAGTGAGATAACGGCTCAAAGGTGGGATAGGATGTACAAGCGGATATTGATCGCCACAGATGGCTCAGAGAAATCTACAGCAGCCGCTAAGGAGGGCATGGAGCTGGCAAAGGCATTGGGAGCAGAGGTCATAGCACTCAATGTGGTCAATGAGGTTGTTATTGCAAGCGCCGTCCGCCAGCTTGGATCGGAAAGGAAAGATGTCGAGGACAGGCTGAAGGCTGCAGGGGAGAAAGCAGTGGGAGAGCTCAAATCCATGGGTGCCTCCGCTGGGGTGAATGTTGATACCGTAGTGAGGATCGGCGCACCCGCAACTGCAATCATAGATACTGCAGGGGCAGAGAAGGCCGACCTGATAGTGGTGGGAAGTCACGGCGAGTCAGGTGCCACCAAGCTGCTTATCGGAAGCGTTGCACAGAAGGTTCTTTATTGGGCCACAATTCCTGTCCTGGTAGTGAGATGATCTGAATGGAATCTCTGGTATTGGCAATGCCCTTTCTCTACGTCTCGTTTGCTATAGTATTCGTAGTAGGAGTGGCCTTGGGTTATCTTGTGATCAGTCTTATCGGCTCAAGCTGAAACCCTTAGCAGATAAGGGCACCGGTTAACCCCGGTGATAGCTTTTTATTACAAACATATTTTTTATTACAAACATATTTTTTATTACAAACATATTTTTTATTACAAACATATTTCGTTACAAACATATTTCGTTACAAACATATTTCGTTACAAACATATTTCATAATGCCCACATACATTTATTGAACATATATTTATTATATATTTTTATCATACATATTCTTTTTATATTTATCCAAAAAACATTTTTTAAAAAAAAATTGAAAACAAACAGCCGTACGGAAAAAAGTTGAGCCGATATGATCTCAAGCCTCGTCCCTGAAGTATCTGGATGCTGTCTCCAGGCTCCTGGCCATCAGATCTGCTGCCCTGTCTATATCCTTTAAATTCAGCACCTCTACCGGGGAGTGGATGTAGCGGGTGGCGACGCTTATCACCCCGGTGGGAATCCCGGATCGGGTTAGGTGAATGGCAGTGGCATCTGTGGTCCCCCCGTCAGAGGCCTCAAGCTGAACTGGAATCTCAAACTCCTTGGCTGTTCCCACCAGCCACTCAATCACCTGAGGGGAGGCTATCAACCCCCTTCCCGAGCCATCGGCCAAGACCAGAACCGGGCCTTTGCCCATCTCTATGGGCGCATCCTTCTTCTCGATCCCCGGGTGGTCGCCGGGTATGGTCACATCAGCAGCAATAGCGATATCCGGGTCCAGGCCAAAGGCGGCGGTCTTAGCTCCTTTTAAACCCACCTCCTCCTGCACTGCAGCCACAGCATAGATGGTGGACTTCGTCTTTGTCCTCTTCAGGGCCTCGATCATCACCACCAGGCCGGCGCGGTTGTCAAAGGCCTTGCCGGTCACAATATCTCCCTGAAGGGGGGCAAACTCTCTATCTATGGAGATGGGGGTGCCAGGCAGGATTCCCAGCCTCTCTGCCTCCTCCTGGCTGGAGCAGCCGATATCGATGAACATATCCTTTGCCTCCACCACCTTCTTCCTATCCTCATCCTTCATCACATGAGGCGGCTTGGAGCCGATCACCCCCACCACAGCCCCGGAGCTGGTATGAATGATGACCCTCTGGTTGAGGAGGGTTTGGTCAAACCAGCCGCCGATACGAATGAAGCGGATGAACCCTTTCTCATCTATCTGCTTTACCATCAGGCCGATCTCATCTGCATGGGCATCGATCATGATCGATGGGCTCTCCCCTTTTTTCGTGGCTATGAGGTTGCCAAGCTTGTCCACTCTCACCTCGTCCACATAAGGAGAGATCTCATCCTGTACAATCCTCTGCACTGAGCCCTCCCATCCGGATATGCCATGTGCATTGCTCAGCTTTTCCAGCATTCTTTTAATATCGCTCATCGGATTCACTCCTGGTTATGGGAATAAAGTTTTTCCCTTTACAGCGACTTCCATATCTTGATAACGATGATCTCCAGAATACCAGGGTTCTATAAGCTTCCCCCCGAGGAGAGGCTCAAGACAGTGGCAGAGCAGGCGGCAGTTGGGTCTGAGGATATCTCTCAGGTTGAGAGGGGCCTGCTCCTCGATCAGGCGGAGAAGATGGTGGAGAATGTGATTGGAATGTTCCAGGTGCCCCTGGGCATCGCCACCAACTTCATGATCGATGGCCAGGAGGTCCTCATACCTATGGCCACTGAGGAGCCCTCAGTGATAGCTGCGGCGAGCAATGGCGCTCGCATGGCCCGCGGAGGGGGAGGCTTTCTCACCTCCAGCACCGGGCCGGTGATGCGCGCCCAGATCCAGGCCACAGGGATCGATGATCCCTTCGCCGCCCGCCAGGCCATCCTCCTGCGCAAGGATGAGCTGATGGCGATGGCCAATGAGCTCGATCCCATGCTCATCAAGTATGGGGGCGGGGTCAAGGATATCGAGGTTTATGTCATAGACTCCCGGCTGGGGCCCATGCTCGTCACCCATCTCATCGTCGACTGCCGGGATGCCATGGGGGCAAATGCTGTCAATACCATGGCCGAGTCTCTCGCTCCCCGCATAGAGCAGATAACCGGGGGCAGGGTCTATCTGCGGATCATCTCCAATCTGGCTGACCTCCGCCTGGCCAGGGCCAGAGCGGTATTCAGGGCGGAGGATATCGGCGGCCCGGAGGTGGTCGATGGCATCATCCTGGCAGCAGAGCTGGCTGTGGTCGACCCCTATCGGGCAGCCACCCATAACAAAGGGATCATGAATGGTGTGACGGCTGTGGTTCTGGCAACAGGAAATGATACCCGGGCGGTGGAGGCGGGAGCCCATTCCTATGCCTCTCAGACTGGCCGTTATACCTCTTTGACCAGATATGAGAGGAACAGGAATGGCGATTTAGTGGGAACGATTGAGCTTCCCGTGGCAGTGGGACTGGTGGGGGGAGCGACGAGGGTCCATCCGGTGGCCAGGACTGCTGTGAAGATACTGGGGGTTAAGAGTGCCGACCACCTCTCCCGCATTATCGCTGCCGTGGGCCTCTGTCAGAACTTCGCCGCCCTGCGCGCCCTGGCCTCAGAGGGAATTCAAAGGGGGCATATGTCCTTGCATGCCCGCAATGTGGCCGTCCAGGCGGGGGCGAAGTGCGACCTCATCGAGCTGGTGGCCGCCCGCATGGCAGCAGAGAGGAGGATCAATGTGGACCGCGCCGCTGAGCTATTGCGGGAGCTGGAGGAGAAGGGGCCGGAGGAAGTTTGAAGACCAGGATAGGAGTGCTCGGCCCAGAGGGGACCTACTCTGAGAAGGCGGCTTTGATCTGGTCGGAGGGCATGCCCACAGCGAGCCTGGCCTACTATGAGGACTTTGATGACGTCCTGCGAGCGGTGGAAGAGGGCGAGCTGGACTACGGGATCGTCCCCCTGGAAAACAGCCTGGAGGGAGCAGTGACCGTGGTCAATGATCTTCTCCTGCGTATGAGTGTGGTGATAGTGGGGGAGGTCAATGTCCCGGTGAGGCACTGCCTGGTGGGCCGGGGGGAGGGAGAGATCAGGGTCATTCTATCCCATCCCCAGGCATTGGCTCAGTGCCGCCAGTTCATTAGAGAGCACTATCCAGGAGCGGAGACCAGAACCACGGGATCGACCAGCCATGCCGCCCGCCTGGCGCAGGAGTTTGGGGAGATGGCGGCGATTGCAGACGCCGGAGCAGCAGAGAGGTACGGCCTGCGCATACTGGCCAGGGATGTACAGGATGTGAGGGAGAATGTCACCAGGTTCATAGTGACAGGACGGCAGAGCCCTCCCCCCTCGGGCAGGGACAAGACATCGCTCATCATCCACCTGGATCAGGACAGGCCGGGGGCCCTTTATGCTATATTGAAGGAGTTTGCCGAACGCAACATAAACCTGACCCGGATAGAGTCCCGGCCCAGCCGCCTGCGCCTGGGGGACTATTACTTTTATATCGACCTGGAGGGGCATCAGGATAACAGCAAGGTTAGGGATGCCCTGGAGGGGATAAGGGCCAAGGCGGGAATGGTCAAGGTCCTGGGATCCTATCCCGCAACGGCTGAAAAAGATAAAAAGATAAAAGATAAGAGGATAGGGCGATAAAAAAACTGCAGCTCAGAGGCTAGCATAGAGAGGTCACATTGGTCGGACAACTGGATAGGATCATCGCTTATCATCGGGAGACAAAGCATCATCCCAATAGAATGGCTCGCGGCCCGGGGAGGATGGATTGGGCAAATCAGCCCGATCCCTTCCGCAGCTATGAGGGGGCAGAGAGAATCGCCCTGGATCGCTTGGGATTCGAGGGCATATCTGGCCAGCCCAGGCCCCTTTCTCTGAACAGGGAAAACCTCTCCCGGTTCTTCTTCGAGAGCCTGGCCCTCTCCGCCAGGAAAGCCGTTGCGGGCTCGGAATGGAGCCTGAGGGTCAATCCCTCCAGCGGCAACCTCCATCCCACAGAATGCTATCTATTGGCGGGAGGAGGCGAGAGGCTGGACCTCTCTTCAGGGATATACCACTACCAGCCAAAGGATCATTCCTTGGAGTTCCTGGCGGGATTGGATGATGAGGGCTGGCAGTCCATCCATCTCCCTCCGGGCGCTCTTCTTCTCATCCTCACCTCCATCCACTGGCGCGAGTCCTGGAAGTATGGGGCGAGGGCCTTTCGCTACTGCATGCTCGATTTGGGGCATGCTCTGGCTGCAGCCGGCGAGTCGGCCCGATGCCTGGGCTGGGAGATGGCCTTGCTGGATGACATGGGCACGGAGGATCTGTCCAGGATCTTATGGAATGGGCCGGAGGGATTGGATGCCGATCTCCGCTCCGGGGCGGAGAGGCCTGATCTGATGCTCACCTTATTCAGCGATGGCAGGGCTCATAGAGTTGTAGAGGGCCTCGCCTCCATTGCCAAGCTCAGGAGCAGAAGCCTTCCCCTTCGCCCCAATATCCTGAGCCCCAGCATCATCCCCTGGCAGGAGATCGATATGGTGAGCCGGGCAGCGAGAAAGCCGGCCACCTCTGATATCTATCATCGATCCCATCCAATGGCCGAGAAGATGCTGCAGGATGAGCCTGGAGAAGGATCGGACCCATCCAGAAAAGCAGACTCGTCATCGCATTACTGCCACCTCCTCCGTCACCGGCGCAGCGCCCAGGCCATGGACGCCAGGGCCATGATGCCTCTGGAGAGCTTTCATTCTATCTTGAAGGCAACACTGCCCGAAAGGGCAAATCCCGCTCTGCCCTGGAGGCCGCAGGTCAATTTAGTCCTCTTCGTCCACCGGGTGGAGGGGATGGAGCGGGGGTTGTACATCCTCTTGCGGGATGGCAGCTCAAAACGGGAGCTGAAGGAGGCGATGGACCCGGATTTTCTCTGGGAGAGGCCATCGCGCACTCCCGCTGGCCTGCAGCTCCACCAGCTCGCAGCGGGCGATGGCCGTCTGGCGGCCAGGGAATCCTCCTGCCGGCAGGATATAGCTGCGGATGGGTGCTTTGCCGCTGCCATGATATCCCGGTTTGAGGAGCCCATAGCTGAGTATGGCCCCTGGTTTTATTCCCGCCTGTATTGGGAATGCGGCCTGATCGGGCAGGCGCTTTACCTTTCAAGCGAGGCAGAGGGCTTTCGCGGCTGCGGAATAGGCTGCTTTTTCGATGATATGGTGCACAGCATGCTCGGCCTCTCGGGCCTGGGGCATCAGGACCTGTATCACTTCACTGTGGGCCGGGCGCTGATCGATCCCAGGCTGATCGACCTGCCCTCCTATGGCTGAACGAACTGCGATCCAAATCGGATTGCCCTTCTGGAGAGCGCCTCTAACGTACATCCAATGGCCTCCTGGAGAGTGCCTCTGGCTATACATCCAATGGCCTTCTGGAGAGTTCCGCTGCCACCAAAAGGATGAAATGCTCTCCAGGAGATGAGCCCTGATGATGATGGCAAAAAGAGCAGTGCAGAGGGAACGAAGGATATTTTATATTGCCCTTCTCCTGGTGCCCATAATGGTGGCTCCAGCCCATGCAGGCCATGAATTCGGACCGCTTGGGCCCTATAATGTCTCTTTTGATATGAATACCACAGAGGATTATACAGTCGTGGTCGAGGCCCCCACCCAGGGAAGAACCTCTGAGGGGATCAATTTCACCCGGCATAACCTGACTGTGGATGGCAGTGATCACTTCATCTTCCTCGTTCTCACCAAATACGACGAGCCCATGCTCGCCAATGTAACTGCCAATGCTTATGTTGTCTGGGATGCTCTGATGAATGCGGGGGCGAGCAAGCCTGTCATCTATCAGCCTCTAATCGACGGAAAGCCAGGGGTGCTGGGCCGCTTCCGGTTCGAGAGGCAGGATCTGGGAGGGGGAAGGTATGAGGAGGGCGATCTGATCGTCGCGGCCAGCTACTCTCCCGACGGCAGAGAGGATGAGGATGGGATCTACAGAGGGAGCATCGACTGCCGGATCATATCCACCTTCCCCTGGGATGTCATCAGAGATATGCTGAATACCCTGCATGTGCAGGTGCCTGAGAGATGACCGGCGCGCACAAAAACGGCCGCATCAAGGCCGATCAAATCTTTTATCAACCACCGCGAAGAGGCCATCAGATCGCCAGGCACAGAAAAACCTGCACCAATAGCCTGAAATCAGCCTGAATGAAATAAGCAACACTTATCGAGTCCTTCCAGTATGCTGATGAGCATAATGCCATATGATATTCGCCATGCCTACACGATATGCGCCATGCCTACACGATATCGTTTATATGTCTGAAAGTTTTTTGAGGCAAATATTATATTTCTTTATTTCAAACGCTCATCTCCTGCCACTGAAATAGGTAAATTCAGCAGCAAGAGGTTCATGGAGGATTCATATAGACGCTAGGTGATATCTACATAAAAATCACCTTTTAATATTGGGCTGGAATACATGGTGGATGGAGGAATCAGAAATAAAAGCGATCAAGTTTATATTGGCAGTGCTCGCACTGGGGCTCTTAGTTGCCGTAGGGGCAGCCTTTGAGGGCCACGACGGATCATCTCATGGAAAGCCATCACATGGTCATCACGACTTCGGAGGCTTCCACGACTGGCTCAGTCCGGGGGCTTACTATTATTATTCCTATAGCTACTACCCGACCTATACCTACACCTACCCGGCCTATTACTATCCCGCCTACTACTACCGGACCTACGCACCCGTCTACACCTACACTGCTCCAGTGGTGACCACCCCCGTGGTGTATGACCCCTGGTGGTCAGTGAATGTCTATGGGTTGGGTGCTACCACATACTACTACACCAGCAGCTGGTCCTGGTCGTCATATGGCGGCGGATTTTACTTCCGCTAGATGGGCAGATAGCATAAAGAAGCAAGATGTACAGAAGAAGCCGGATATACAAAAAGAAGCCTGATATACAAAAGAATCCAGATATACAAAAGAAATAAGATATGCCAAGACGGGCATGAGGGAAGAGGGCGGGCTGTGGTCGGGCAGCCCGCCCGCTCACCTCGATATGATGCGATATCTCATAATTCAGTCATGTTCACTGCTGTTTTCTATGGGCGAATCTGGGGATACTATCTCTCTCCTCTTTGCGCCTTTGCTTCTCTATGATAAAACCAGGATGCTTGGGCCTCACCATAAAAAGCAGCAAGGCACAAAGAAAAAAATCCGGTGGACAATGCCACCACAATTCAGTGAAGAGCCTTCACTCTTCTCTCAGAAGGCAGTCTTCTCTCCTGAGACCGAGCTCTCCTCTGAGACTGAGTTCACCACTGAGGCAGGACCCTCCTCTGGGGCGGGACTCTCCCCTATCGTCTTGGGCTCCATGCCCTGGGGCAGATCCTGTGCTCCCCCGGCCTCGCTCTCCTTTCCCGGGGGCGAGATCAGCTCCGCCCGGACCCTCTCTCCCTTATGCTTCTCTATGTAGTGCACCTCTTTCATGCCCAGATGCTGGATTATCAGATCTGCCAGACCGCGCCGGATCATAATCCATTCCTTATAATAGTTCAACTCCCAGGGAATGGTGATCACTGCTATCTCATCCTTTATCTCAGCTTCAAGATCCACCCGGCCAAAGGTCCTGATGAGAGCTTTAAGCCTCTCAGTCTGGTCCTCCACCGCCTCCCTTATGCTGTACTCATAGACCACCGTTTTTCCTGCTAAAGGATGGTTGAAGTCTATGCTCACCTTTCTGCCGATCACCCTGCTGACGGTTCCTGCCCGGTCATCAATGCTCACCTGCATTCCTGGTACCGGCCGCTCCTCCTTGAACCGGTTCAATGGCACCGTCTCAATCTTCTTTGGGTCGTGCAGGCCGAAGGCATCCTCTGGCCCCAACTCCACCCGGCCAGAGTAGCCTATCTCTTTGCCCACCAGATCATCCTCGAAGCCTTTCACCAGCTGGCCTGCTCCCATCACTATCAGGTGGGGGCCGTACTGGATGTCCTCGCTGTAAATACCCCTCTCCTCAGCCAGAGCCTTCTCAGTGGTGGCAATCGCCTGGTCGTCAACGAACTCTGTATAATCGATTCTGATGAAATCGCCTTTTTTTACTGTCATCTCATACTCCATCCTGATGTTGCTGAAGGCCTATCCTCAACCTGCGCCGTCAATTTTCTCGATCCTATCTATACCTTCGCATCCCTATGCCCTGGGCAGCTCCTCTGGCTGGGGTTCTGAAGGCTCATTCAACTCGTGCGGGATGCTTGACCGCTCAGATCAGGTATTCTGCTATCCCCTCAGTGAGGGGTTGCTCGCAGTAGAGGCAGCGGAGCAATACCGGATTCTTTCCTTTGACCAGCATGCGGGACTTTATCGGCTCTTGGGTATTGGATATGCAGTTGGGATTCTGGCAGCGTACCACCCCCACGATCTCATCAGGCAGATCCACTGGCCGCTTCTCGGTCACCTTGCAGTTGCGGATGATATTGATGGAGGCTGCCGGGGCGATCAGGGCGATCCGGTCCAGCTCCTCCTCTCTCAGCTCCCGATCCTCGACTTTGACTATATCCTTTCTTCCCAGCTTCTTGCTCTCCACATTCATCACCACTGAGACTGTGGCGCCGGTGGTGCCAGATATTCCCAATATCTTCAGGACGTTTAGGGCCTGGCCCTCAGCAATGTGGTCTATCACCGTTCCGTTATTGATGGGCTTGACTCGAAGCCCGCCGGGCTCATCCTTCGATCTATCCATCCTCTCATCCTCTCTCAATGCTGCCGGGAATTCCGCCATCCTAGCCGCCTCCAATTAGCATCTTCAGTAGGGCCATTCTCACCGGTACTCCATAGAAGGATTGTTGAAAGTAGCGGGCATGGATGGTATCATCAACAGTTGGCGATATCTCATCCACCCGGGGGAGGGGATGCATGATGATCAGATCCTTCGGCGCGCGGGCCAGGAACTCAGGGGTGATGCGGTAGCTGCTCGCCACCCTCTGGTACTCCACCGGGTCTGGGAATCTCTCCCTTTGGATACGGGTCATATAGAGCACATCCACATTGTCTATCACCTCGCCCAGGTCAAAGGTCTCGCGCACAATGGTGCCCTTGCTGGAGAGGTCGGCCTTGATGGAATCGGGCATCCTAAGAGTGAGGGGGGAGATCAGGGTTATGTCTGCTCCATAAAGGGATAGGGCATAAGCCAGGGAATGGACAGTGCGCCCGTACTTCAGATCGCCAACCAGGGCGATATGCAAATTCTCCAGGTGGCTCTCCTTTCTGATGGTATACAGATCCAGCAGGGTCTGGGTGGGATGGTGGCCTGCCCCATCTCCGCCATTGAGCACCGGTACAGGGGAGAACTGGGAGGCCAGACGGGCTGAACCCTCCTTGGGATGGCGGATGACCAGGGCATCGGCATAACCCCCTATCACCCGAACTGTATCCGCCAGCGATTCCCCCTTGGATATGGAGCTGCCCTCTGCCGGGCCGAGGCTTATAACGCTCCCACCGAGTCGCTTCATCGCCGTCTCAAAGGACATTCGAGTCCTGGTGGAGGGCTCGAAGAAGAGAAGAGCCAAGATCTTGCCCGCGAGCATATCGCTCTTCCTCCCCCGAGCCATGGGTTCCAGAGATTGAGCAAGATCCAGGACGGAATCGATCTCCTCTTTAGAAAACTCTCGCATGCTGAGAACATGCCTCTTCATGAACATGCTCGAACACTTCAATTTCTGAGATAATAAGCCTTGCACCCGCTAAGCCCTGCACCCAGTGAGCCTTGCACCCGCTAAGCCCTGCACCCGGTAAGCCTTGCAGCCAGTGAGCCTTGCAGCCGACACCACTACATTGATAAGCTATTGAGATGAAAGAGCATTATGTTTCAGAGGATTCTTATTCCAACAGACTTTTCCAGGTATTCGCAGAACTTGCTCGAGTGTATAGCTGAGCTTCCCGGCGAGAAGAGCGTAGTGCTCTTGCATGTGATCCAGAGAAAGACAGTGGAGCGAACATGGGATCCGGCTGCTGAGGTCACAGAGGCTCAGGAGAAGATCGAGGAGCAGAAGCACTACCTTGAAGCCTTGCGGATTGCTGTAAAGACCAGGGTGGAGAGCATACTGGAAGGCAATATCGCAAGGACCATCCAGAAGGTTGCAGATGAGGAGAATGCCACACTGGTTATGATGGGGGCACGGGGCATGGGGAGGATCAGCGGCCTGTTTCTGGGGAGCGTCTCCCGTGATGTTCTGCGCTATGGGCGAACCAATCTCCTGATAATGAGATACAAGGTCTTAAAGGGGGATAACCTGGGCCGGTTCTGCAGGAGCCTCTTTGCCAGAGTCATCTGCCCCACAGACTTCTCTCATCTAGCAAAGGATGCAATACTCGCCATAAAAGAGGTGAAGGCAGTGGGCGAGATCGGACTGGTATATGTCGTCTCCAGCGGGGAGACCGATGAGCAGATAGATGCTGCTATCCGGAATGCGGGCAGCAAGCTCAACGACATCATCAAAGAGATTGAGAGACCTGGCCTGAAGCTCAAGGCCCATGTCCAGGTGGGAGATGCAGCACAGGAGATAAGCTCCCTGGCAGATAAGGAGAATGCATCATTGATCGCCATGAGCTCCCATGGTGCCGGGTGGCTGGAGCAGATGGTGGTCGGCAGCACGACATATGAGACCGCCAGGATAGCCAACCGACCTGTTCTGATTGTGAGAGTGGGAAGGAAGGCCTGATCCCAATTTTTTGCAATCACCCCTTTTTACAGAGGGCCGATCTCCACTCTGCTTCCCTCCGGGTCGATTTCTCTCCGGCCATTTTGGGTGGACAGAGGAGCGGTTAGTGGAGAGAGAAGCGGTTAGTGGAGAGAGGAGTTTTCGGGCGGATAAATGAGCTTTTTAGGTAGATAAAGAAGCGTTTAGTTGGATAGATGAGTTTTTAAGTGGAGAGAGGAGTGTAAGAAGTTGGAGAGATGGTCTTCTCGCCTGGTTTTCATCCTGGCAGCTATAGGCTCAGCAGTGGGCATAGGCAATATCTGGCGTTTCCCGATGATTGTGGGGCAGAATGGAGGAGGAGCCTATTTAATTCCTTATTTCCTGGCTGTAGTCTGCCTTGCTGTCCCCCTCATGATCCTGGAGATGGCAGTGGGAAGGCACTGGCGGTCAAATCTAGTCGCCTCCTTTGGCCTGGCGGGAAGAAAGCTTGAGGCCGTAGGCTGGTTGGTCTGCCTGATAGTCCTCCTGATCCTGAGCTATTACCTTGTCATAACGGGCTGGACTCTGGCATATCTGGTCTTCTCCCTCCTGGGCAGCGGTGTCAGCTTTTCCGCCTTCAGCTCATCACTTCAGCCGGTGATCTTTTTTATGATCTCAGTGCTGGTGACGGGAGTTATTGCAAGCCTGGGGGTGAACATGGGAATTGAGAGGATCGTATCTTTTATGATCCCGTTTGTATTCCTCATTCTGTTGGCTTTGACCCTATTCTCCATCAGCCTTCCCGGATTTCGCCCCGGCATGGACTTCTTCCTCCGGCCGGATTATTCAATGCTCAGCCGGCCTGAGGTATGGATAGCGGCTATCGGCCAGGCATTCTTCTCTCTGTCCGTCGGCATGGGCGTTCTCATCACCTATGGATCCTATCTAAAAACCGATGCTGATATACCACAATCTGCCCTGATCATCACGTTCTTTGATCTTCTCGCCTCCATGCTGGCTGGGATGGTCGTCTTCTCTTTGGTCTTCACCTTCGGCCTGGAGCCTGCTGCAGGCGCTGAGCTCGCCTTCTCCACTCTGCCCAGGGCCTTTGGATTGATGCCTTACGGCAGGGTCTTCTCCGTTCTCTTCTTCGCCCTCCTCTTCTCTGCCGCCCTCACCTCAGCGATATCCATGATGGAGGTGAACGTGGCTGCCATCATGGGCCAGAGTGGAGTGAGCAGAAAAAGAGCAAGCCTCTTTCTGATGATCCTCCTGGCAGGAATAGGCGCCCCCTCCGCCCTGAGCTACAGCTCTCTTGATCTGAGATTTTATGGATCAAGGATCCTGGATCTGATGGATGTGAGCGTGGGGACAGTTGGGCTTTCCTTTTCTGCCCTCTTAGTGGCCATAGCCTTCCGCTGGTTCATATCCGATGACGTACTGGCGCGCGAGACACATCTTTCCAGAAGGCAGCTATCTGCTGTCAGCAACCTCACAAAGTATGCGATACCTATCGCCCTGCTGATGATAACCGTTGCCATGATAATGTAGCTTCAAGCAAGCCGTTGTCCGGCCTTCTTGACTTTATGCCTTTATGCAAAATCGAGACTCTTGAGCTTCATCACAAAGAGAGCAGGCAAAGAGAATTCTCAGGGGTACTATAAATAAAAATGCAAAGGTCGATTGACAATTAATCGCTGCCAATGCCCAAGCTGAGCTATCTTATACCAAGGCTTCATGAAGAGATCGACCAGCGAGGCCGGTCAGCGAGATCGGTCAACAGTTGGATGGTTGAAAAAGCATTTATACTTGTTTCGGCGTAAGGGTTCTGGTTTGTTCCTTATCATCTCGGAGGATTGAAGAATTGACAACTGTTTACGACGTACCTCCCCATGACTTGATAGCCGCCGCGGCTGAAGAGCTGAAGGCGGCGGGCAAGGTCCAGCCACCGGCTTGGGCTGAGTTTGCCAAGACTGGGGTAAATAGGGAGATGCCACCCATCAATCCAGACTGGTGGTTTGTGCGGTCGGCATCCATCCTGCGCAGGATATATATCGATGGGCCGGTGGGAGTATCCCGGCTAAGAACCTTCTATGGCGGAAAAAAGCACAAGAGGGTGGTCACCGGGACCTTTGCCAAGGGCAGCGGATCAGTGGTAAGAGAATCCCTGCAGCAGCTGGAGAAGGCCGGGCTGGTCAAGAAGTTGAAGAAGGGGCGGCAGATGACTCCAGAGGGCCAGGCATTCCTGGACGGCATAGCCCATAAGCTGGCCAGCAAAAGAGAGGTTTCAATTGAAGCTGCATCTGAACCAGCCGCAGAATCAACAGCATAAGGAGGAATCTAAGAATGGCTGATGATGAGCTTGCAGAACTGAGAAGAAGGAGGCTGGAGCAGATCCAAAGGCAGCAGATGGATTCACAATTAGCTGCTGCTCAGCAGGAGCAGGCTCAGCAGGAGATGGAGGCCAAGAAGGCAGCCTTGATGAGGACCATCCTCACTCCTGAGGCTCGCGAGAGGCTGAATGCCATTCGCATGACCCGACCAGAGTTCGTCTCTCAGATCGAGGCCCAGCTCATCATGCTTGCACAAAGCGGCAGGCTGAGAGGCCCGATCACTGATGAGCAGCTCAAGGCGATACTCACCCAGGCCCAGCCCAGGAAGAGAGATATCAATATAACCAGAAGATGAGAATCTGGGAACCAGTCGGTTATGAGGGTCGTAGTCCTGTTCTCCGGCGGAAAAGACAGCAGCCTGGCGGCCCTTCTCCTCGAGCCATTCTTCGAGGAGATAGAGCTGGTGAACTTCAGCTTCGGCCACGACGATTCCTGGACGAGAGCAGAAGATGCAGCAAGAGAGCTGGGACATCCCCTGAGAAGGGTGATCTTCAGTGCGGATGTTCTGGAGAGAGCCCTGGAGATGCTGCAATCCACCGGCTATCCCTATGACGCTCTCAATTATATTCATCCCATTGCAGTAGAGACAGTGGCAAAAGAGTGCGAATTTGTGGCGGACGGAACAAGAAGGGATGATCGCGCCCCAAAGATGGACTTCGGCGCCATCCAAAGCCTGGAAGACCGGTTGCACGTGCAATACTTAAGACCCCTGGCGGGCCTGGGCAAAAGAGCCATCAAGGCCATGGCCTCGCGCTATTTGGACTTCGAGGAGGCGCTCTCCGAGAGGTATCCTGCCTCGGACTTCGAGGTAGGCCTGAGATATGCGCTTCGAGAGAGGCATGGCCAGGGGGAGGTCGACAGGATCTTCCCCTCCAATCATACGCACACGAGAGTAATTCGGAGGAAGAGATTTGTCCAAGAAATTAAAGGGCAAGAAGATCAGGCTTGCCAAAGCATTCAATCAGAATCGTAGGGTCCCCTCCTGGGTCATAGTCAAGACCATGAGGAAGGTAGTTGCTCATCCAAAGAGAAGATATTGGCGAAGAAGCAGCCTAGAGAGATGACAATGACGGACACAGAGAGAGTCTACACCATACCCCTGGGTATTGTGAAATGCGTTCCCGTTTACAGAAGGTCCAACCGGGCCATGACTGAGATAAGGAATTACCTTGCCCGGCATATGAAGGTCCCAGCCGAGGATGTGAAGATCGACCCCGGCTTAAACCAGGTGATATGGAGAAGAGGGGCTGGCAAACCTCCAAGGCGGGTTAGGGTACGGGCGGTTAAATTCGAAGACGGCGGAGTGGAAGCAGAGTTTGCCGGTGAGAGATAAGAGGACAAAGATCGCCGGCAGCAGTCTTCTGGGGGTCTTCGCCCGCTGCACAGATGATCTGGTGCTTCTGCCGGCAGATGTTGGAGAAGAGGATCTGGCAGCAATAGAAGAAGAGCTTGAAGTTAAGGCGGTATCTATCCCGCCTGGCATAGGCTCGGTGGTCGGCTCGCTCATATCTGCCAATAGGTGCGGATTTGTGGTCAGCCGCCATGCTGATGCCGATGATCTGAGAATACTTCGCCTGCATGGTAATGTCTCCAAGCTGCCTGCCAGGATCAATGCTGCGGGCAATGTGATTCTGGCCAACGATAGTGCGGCTTTAGTTCATCCCGCCCTCTCCACCAAAGCCTGCCGGACGATTGAGGAGACTATGGAGGTGAGGGTGCAGAAGGGCACCATAGGAGGCCTGAGGACGGTGGGCATGGCCGGGGTTGCCACCAACAAGGGCCTTCTTGTCCACCCTCGGGTATCAGAGCAGGAGATAGCAGTGCTAGAGGAGCTGTTCGGACTGCCCGTGGACGTGGGCACAGTCAACCTCGGCTCGCCTCTGGTGGGCTCAGGTCTGCTGGCGAATAGTTTTGGCTACCTGGCAGGAGAAGAGAGCACCGGTCTGGAACTGGGCCGCATTGAGGATGCATTGGGTTTCCTGGCATAATAAAGGTGAGAATTCATGAACAATTTTGAGATCAAGGGAAGATATAAGGGCGGACTTATCGGCAAGACCTGGCTTCCTTTCAGCAAGGTAGTGAAGAGCCAGAATGAGGCTAATGCCGTAAATAAGGTCTACTCCCTTATGGGCAGCAAACATGGCCTGAAAAGAGGCCTCATCAAGATAGACGAGGTGAAGATCATTGAGTAGCTCTCCTGGAAGCGAGGAGGAGATCAGAAGGCTCCTGGCCGCATATGAGCAATACCAGGTCCAGGCAGAAGGAATCTCTCATCAGCTCGGCCTGACTCAGATCGCCGCTCAGGGCCTGGAAAGGGCTCTTGGCGCTGTTGAGGCTCTGGAGGAGGCGGAGGTTGATCAGGAGATTCTGGTTCCCATAGGCTCCGGATCGTTCATTCACGGCAAACTCGCCTCCAAGGAGAATGTGATCTTGAATGTTGGCGGAGGGGTGAGCATAGAGAAGAGCCCTGCCGAGGCCAAAGAGATCCTGAAGCTGCGCAAGAACGAGGTCCTTGAGGGCTCGAAAAAGCTCAGCGAGGTCCTTGCCAAGATAGACCAGGAGATGCAGAAGATTCAAGGGATGATGCAGCAGTACGAAAGCCACTTTGGCGGCGGACAGGAGAGCGAAGGGGTTGTTTAACCGGTTCAAGGAGAAGCTTTCCGGCTACAAAGAGGCCCTCTCAGCCAAGATCGCGGAGAAGGTTTCTGCCTCTGGAGCAAATAAAGAGCCGCGGCCTGAGGAGATCGAGGCCGAGGGGAGGCTGGCTTTGGAGGCAGAGGGCAGCAGCAGGAAGGATTCCAGATCGAAGGGATCTGGAGAAGGGCCCAGAAAAAAGTCCCCAGAGGAGAGCCAAAGAGAGGCCGAAAAGGCTGCATCTCTTCCCTCTGCCCTGGAGGAGCCCCAGGCGCAGGCCCCGGACAATGAAAAGGCTGATAATAAGAAGAGCAGATTCTCATTCCTGCAGAAGGCCAAGACACTGGTCTTCGAGCAGGAGATAATCTTGGAGGAGAAGGATCTGGAGGAGCCCATGTGGGCCCTGGAGATGGCTCTCATGGAGAGCGATGTCGCCCTTCCAGTAGCAGAGGAGATCGTGCGAGAGGTCAAGTCCGATCTGGTGGGAAAGAAGAGGAAGATCGGGGCGGACACCGGCCAGTTGGCTGAGGACTCGCTCAGAAGTGCACTGATAACCCTTCTCTCCAGGAACCATCTGGACTTCGATGAGTACATCCGCACGAAGGAGAAGCCGGTCAAGATCCTCTTCGTGGGGGTGAACGGCACTGGCAAGACCACCAGCGTCGCCAAGGTGGCCAAGTATCTCTTGGACCGGGGCTACTCAGTGGTTCTGGCGGCAGGCGACACCTTCCGGGCGGGGGCGATTGAACAATTGGAGGTTCATGGCAACAACCTGGGGCTGAAGGTGATAAAGCACAAGACCGGTGGGGATCCGGCGGCAGTGATCTTCGACGCCATCGAGTATTCCCGCGCCCATAACAAGGATGTCGTTCTGGCGGATACAGCTGGGAGGCTGCACACCAACATCAATCTCATGGACCAGATGAAAAAGATCGTCCGGGTCACCAATCCTGATCTGCTGATATTCGTGGATGAGGCAATAGCAGGCAACGATGCCGTTGAGAGGGCGCGCCTCTTCAATGAGTCGGTGCCCATCGGGGGATCGATCCTCACCAAGACGGATGCCGATGCCAAAGGAGGATCTGCCATATCCATCGCCCATGTCACCGGAAAGCCGGTGCTCTTCTTGGGCGTAGGACAGACATATCCCGATCTGGTGAAGTTCGAACCCGAATGGCTGGTGGACAGACTGATGGGCGAGGCAGAGGCTTAGATCCTTTCCAGAGAGCATTGAGACCACTCTTGATGATCTCCTGGGCAGCGACGCAATGGCCTTCGGTCCTGCCGATTAATTCATCTACATCGCCGGGGCACTCAGGGATTTCTTAGGCAGGACCTATGGCAGGACCTATTATCCGTCCAAAGGGAAGGTAGCTGGAAAGGCCTATGCTGCATTTGCCGCCGGGCGGGAGCAGAGGAGAGATCGCCCTTGAGGTGCTCGATTGCATCTGCAGGCCATTACAGCCCGACAAAGCCATCCCCGGCATCTCCTGCCAGGGGCCCCCTCGCCCGGTATCCTGGCGGAGTGCAGAAGAGCAGGGCAAAGCTGATGGAGGCGGCGGAGAAGTGAGCTGCAGTCTTCACTGCTCATATCGAGGATAACAGGGATTCCTGGCTGGGAAGATCCTCATCTGCACATCGCCCGCGCAAATCAGCGAAGAGCCAGAGTTTTTAGATCAGTTCTGAAGATCAGTTCTGAAGATCAGTTCTGAAGATCAGTTCTGAAGATCAGTTCTGAAGATCAGTTCTGAAGATCAGTTCTGAAGATCAATTCTGAGTGCCAAACTCGACGGAGGGCAGAGTCTTCCACATCCTCACCGCATGGCATCCCCGGCCATAGTAGTTGCGGATGATCTCCCTTTCCCTGTACCCTGCCTTGCGATACAGCCTCCGGGCTCCAGGCTCCTCCAGGGCGGCCTCCAGGCGGACGGCATTGGCGCCCATCCGGGCGAGCCTCTTTTCCATGGCCAGCAATAGCTTAATTCCTATTCCCCTCCTCCTGTAGCCAGTATGGACATCCAGGGTATAGACTGCGCCTGCACTCCCGCTGGTATATCCGATTATAAATCCCAAGATCCGATCCTCTGGCTCACAGGCGACTATTGCCACTGCATAACGGATCAGATAGGCAAACATCCCCGGGGGAAATGCTGTCTCCTCAGGAAAGCAGAGCGATTCGATATGCGCCATCTGAGGCAGATCCCTTGGCTCTGCTCTGCGAATTCTCATCTCTTCTCTTGGGCCTCCCCTGAAACCTGCGCTACTACATTCGAATAGGCCCCAAAGACCTCAGGGATATCGATGGTTCCAATAACATCCACTATGCCGATGGCGGCGACAGCCTTGCCCTGCTGCAATACCGGGGCGACAGATACAGGGATGCCTTTAAAGGTCCCGCTCTCGGGGATGGTTCGGATGGGCTTTGCAGTTCTTATGGCCTCTTCCAGGACCGGACCGGTATATTCCCCATCCACCACCTTGCCATCCTCCACCCGGACACCAGGGTGTTTCGCCCCCCTCATGGTCACAGGAAGGCGAACGATCTCATTTATGGCAATTGCGAGATCTGCGAGTTGCTCAGATCTGGCCTCTTCAGATATCACCAGTTTGGACATATTGATGTTATATGGAGGCGATATCAAATAAATGCTCTCCTTTATCTCCCCTCTTCTCCTTTTTCCCTTCTTCTCCTTTCACCTCTCCTTTCTCTTCAGCAGCCTGGCCTGGAAGCCATGATACTTGGCGAAGCCCTCAGCATCCTTCTGGCTCAGGGTCTGGGAGTCGAAGGAGACCATATCCTGGGAGTAAAGGGCATCCGGGGACTGGCGGCCTACTGGGACAGCGCTGCCGCAGAAGAGCTTCATCCTGACTGAGCCGTTCACTCTCTTCTGAGACTGATCGATGAAGGCATTCAGGTCTGCATAAAGGGGATCCTCCACCAGGCCCATATAGGCCAGCTCGGACCAGAATTCGTCCACCATGACCTTGAAGCGAAGCTCATTGCGGGATAGGACCAGCCGTTCCAGATCCTTATGGGCCGTCAGGAGGATGGTGGCAGCAGGATGCTCATAGTTCTCCCGTGCCTTCAGCCCCATCACCCGGTCCTCGATCATGTCCGTCCTGCCCACACCGTGCTCGCCACCGATCTGGTTGAGCTTCTCGATCAGCTCCAGGCCGTTCATCCCCCTTCCATCCAGTGAAATGGGCACACCCTCTTTGAACCCGATCTCAACTATCTGAGCGGATCTATCAGAGCTCGGGGTCTTGGTCCAGTCATAGATCCCCTCCGGCGGCTCGAAGTAGGGATCCTCCAGTTTGCCCCCCTCGATCGAGCGGGACCATATGTTCTCATCGATCGACCAGGGTTTATCCTTGGTCACAGGCACATCGATGCCATGCTCGCGGGCATAATCTATCTCCCATTCGCGAGAGAGGTCCAGCTCTCTCATGGGGGCTATAACCCAGCAGTCTGTAGCCCTGAATATGGCCTCGAAGCGGAGCTGATCATTGCCGCGACCAGTGCACCCATGGGCCAGGTTCTTAATGCCCAGCTTTTCAGCGATCTCCGCCGATTTGCTGGCGATGAGGGGGCGAGCGATGGCCGTTCCCAGGACATATCCCTCATATGAGCCATTGGCCTTGATCAGGGGGAAGAGAAATCTCTCCACGAACTCCATCCTGGCGTCTACAGTATAATGCTCATCTGCCAGCAATTTCGCTCTGAGGTTCCCCCTCTCTATATCCGACCTCGGCTGGCCGACATCCACCAGAACGGTGACTATCTTATCAAATCCATAGCGCTCCCGGAGGAGAGGAATGCAGACTGATGTATCCAGGCCACCGGAATAGGCCAGTACAACTTCAGACACTTTAGCAACACCATTTCCGTACAGGAGGATGGATCGATTTAATCTTATCTCTTCCTTCTCCTGGGCGATAACTCTATAACTGCACTGAAAAGAGGATCTCTGATGACCCAGCTTATCAAGACGGCCGCTCTTTGTGTGGACTTTGATAGGGATGCTCGGGCCCTACAAGCCCAAGGCGCCCTGGCGCGAATGATCCAGCCGGTTTTGAATATGGCAAACCAGAGGCTGGAGGAGGAAAAGCCTGCCCAGGTCAGGCTGAAGGATCTGGTCGCCAGCACCTGGCTTCCGCCCATTCCCAGCGGCCCGTTCAAGAGGCTGCTTATAAACGAGGCGCGGATGGCAATAGGAAGGCCTGTTCCCCAGACCGTCTCCATAGAGGTCACCAGAAGCTGTGGCGCTAAATGCGATCACTGTCTGATAAAGGAGGGGGAGGGCGAGCTGAGCTTTGAGGAGATAAAAGGAGTCATCGATCAGGCCCTGGATATGGGCACCTGCATCATTACCTTCACCGAGGGCGATCCTCTCCTGAGAGATGACATCTTCGATCTGATAAGATATGTAGACCGGGAGAAGGCGGTGGTGAATCTGTTCACCCCCGGACTGGAGATGACTGTGGAAAGAGCAGTCAAGCTCAGAGAGGCAGGGCTCTACAATCTGATAATCGGAGTCTATAGCACTGTTCCCGAGGAGCACGATCAGGTGAGAGGCGTTCCCGGCGCTCAAGCCAAGGCTCTGGAGGCGATCCGCATTGCTCTGGACACCGGCCTGATGGTCACCATGTCCTGCCACATTCTCTCCGGCCAGGTGGACAGGATAGTGGAGCTTCACCAGCTTGCGAGCGAGATAGGGGTTCAGGAGCTGTCCATCTGGGAGGGCATGCCCAAGAATCCAGAGCAGGCCTTGACCCAGATTGAGAGGGAGAAGATAATAAACCTCTACCGCAAGATCAATTCCACCCCGGACGGCCCCCGCCTCTTCGCCAATACCTATTTCGAAGGGCAGATGCTGGGATGCATGGCTGGAAGGAGATGGATGCATGTGGCTGTTGATGGCACAATCAGGGCCTGTCCGTATATGCGGGATAGCTATGCCGATATCCATGAGGTATCGCTCAAAGAGGCCTGGAAAAGGCTGCGAAGCAGCGGTCAGTTCGATGGCTTTATATCCCATTGTCCGGCGCAGAACATGTCTGCCTGATGTCAGGCCATCAATTGAATATCGCAAACTTTTAGTATATTCTGTGGACATACTCCGCGGTCATGCTCAGTGGCCATATTCTGTGGCCATATTCCGTGGCCATGCCGGTTCAATCTTCAGCCATATTCCCAGAACCGGCCTTCAATTTCATCTCCGAACAGGCCTAAATTTTTATCCCATGTAAAAGAGATTTCATGTTTTATATATAAAAATATTAAACAGTTCTTTTCAGCATATCCGTCTGATCGAGATCCGGGAGGGACTTTCCCTGACAAAAATAATTGATTTCTGGAATATAAATGGTTGCTTATTATGATATTCATAATACCCCTCTCCCAAGATCACCAATATGGTATGGCCCTTTTATCAATATTTAGATCATC